>OBZG01000278.1_pt1 | contig 53178 bp, 47 predicted proteins | sample 1550701 | NCBI WGS metagenome assembly OBZG01 (sample SAMEA2580229, study PRJEB22360) | human gut metagenome | biome: human gut; feature: human-associated habitat; material: faeces | place: Denmark | collected 2008/2010
GCCATGACCACGGTTGAAAGTACGGAGTACGACGACTTGGGAAGGGTTGTTTCCTCCACGGACATCCTCGGACGTGTGACCAGGACCCAATACAGCGACGATCAGCTTACCACCACTGTAATCACTCCTTCAGGTGCGACTCAAGTAGTTCAAAAATATTATGATGGATTCATTATATTCCGGGGAGGAACCGGTCAGCGGGAAACCGAAGCACAGATTAATTTAACACCAGAAGGAATCCTCATTACTATCTTTTCTCAAGGTTCTATCCTCACCAAAACCTTGGAAAACGGCTTTGGTCAAACTATTCGACAAGAACAACCAAATACTTTGGGAGAATTCATTATCACAAGAAACTACTACAACGACAAAGGACAGCTCATCTGTACCCAGACAGAAGATATGGCACCTACAATGACTTCCTATAATGAAATTGGTTACGCAATTAAAGAAACCATTCTTTTGGATCAGTTTAACCCGGACAATGTCACGAAGAACAGAATATCGGAAAATACAATATGTCATCAAATCAGGGAAGATGGCGTATACCAATTACAAACATTCATAACGTACAATACTGCAGGTTTTCCTCTTACACAAATCAAAGAAAGTTTAATTTCTGAATTGAGTTCAGTATTAAAAAAGAAAAATATTACTACAGACATTTATGGACATCAGAGTATGCGGTGGACAGAATACGGAGGCCCTACTCAATGTATCCATTACAGTCAAATCCCTACCTCCGACATCGTGGCTACATTTCTTGCTGTAGATAATTTTACGGTAACTCAGACCGACCATGCCGGTATCCATTTCTCACAGGAAAGATCCTACACCACTAAAGGCATGATTTTACAGCAAACCGATGCCCGAGGAAATGTCACCACAACAGAATTTGATATTGCCGGACGCTCCGTCAAGGTTACCAATCCTGCTGGAAACGTAACAGCGATCCGCTATTCATCTTATTATGATTCTCCAATCTGCATAACCAATGCTCTGGGAGACACCATCTGCTATTCCTATGACATTCGTGGTAGAAAGACGGCTGAATTCGGAACTGCTACACGCCCCCTTTGTTTTGCTTATGATGAAACCGACCATATGGTAACTCTCACCACTTTCAGAACGGGAGAAGGAGATATCGCAACTGATCCTTCTGACCGTACTGATGGAGATAGTACTACATGGCTATATGATACGGCTACGGGGTTCGAATTGAAAAAGACCTATGCGGACGGCTCCTGTACCGTCAAAACTTATGATCGGCTCAATCGTCTGGAAACCGTCACCAAAGCACGTGGTATCATTACCAGCTATGCATATGCACAACTTACCGGAGAACTCATTTCTGTCACCCATAATGACGCCACTCCTCCTTGGCACTTCAACTACAACCATCTCGGACAGATAATTTCTATCACTGACGCTTCCGGTATTAGAGAACTTTCCTACGACGCCTATGGCAAAATGATCCAAGATACTTCCTTTGGAACTGTAGAAAATTGTCTTCAGGAAAATTTCGATTCTTTTGGCCGTTCTTCTGGATATTGTTTGATGCTTGGAACACGTACTGTTCAACATTCCTCTCTTGGTTATAACCACAAAGGAGCTATCACTAGAATGGATTTAGAAGAATTGACATCTCCCTTCACTTGGGAATATGATAATGTTAGTGGTTTCCTTAAACAATTGTCCTATCCTAATGGTCTCGTCCGCAAGAACATCTATCATCCCACTCTCAACCTTTTTTCATCCATCAACTATGAGGACTTGGAAAATGGCGATATGATTGCCGGACATACCTATCAATATGACGAACTGATGCGTCCAATACAACGCCAAAACTTCTGGGATGCAACCACAAGTACAACAAGAAATTTTACCTATAATAGTAGAAGTGAGTTGGTCAATGACCAGTTCTTAGCAGGAGAGAACTTTGTATACCAATACGACAATATAGGTAACCGCAAAATCTCCCGGGAGCAGGAAGGAGAAAGATACTATAATACCAATCGACTCAACCAATATATAACTATCAACCGAGAAGAAACGTCATTCATACCTTCTTACGATGCAGACGGCAATCAAACACATATCAAAACTTCAACAGGCGTTTGGAACGTTTCCTATGATGCTAATGACAGACCTATCTCCTTCACCAGTGAAGATAACCGTCTAGTGATTTCTTTTAAATATGATTGCATAGGTCGATGCTTCGAAAAAAAAGTTGTAGTCAACAAAATAACAGATAGTCACATTTATTATCTCTACCGGGGTTATTTACAAATCGCCGAACTAGATTTGATGCATCCTGAAGCTAGGTTGGTAAAAAGCTATTGGTGGGATCCAAATGAGCCATTAACTACACGCCTTCTAATGATGAAATGCTGGAAAGAAAACATGGCAGCCAAAAAAGAACATTTTTACTATCTATACGATTCCTTAAAAAATGTTACTTCTATCTTTGGAGAACAGAAGGAAAGAAAGGCATTATATGAATATAGTTCCTTCGGACAAGTTCTTAAATCAGAAGGTGATATTGCTCAATTTAATAAGTTCCGTTTTTCCTGTGAATATATGGATGATGAATTGGGACTCATCTATTACAATTATCGGCATTTCAACCCTACAGACGGCAGGTGGATCAACAGAGACCCCATTACCGAACGGGGAGGATGGAATCTATATGAATTCGTATCCAATGCCAACAACAAAATAGACTATTTAGGATTGAATGACTGTTACTGGAGTCCAACTGCAAATATGCCCCTACCTAGACCAACTTCTTCTACGCCCGAACCGGATGAGCCAGATGGTCTAGAAAGTTTTGAAAAAGCACTAAATGAAAATTTAAAAACACTTTCAGAGTATAAGTGCACCTTTTTAATCACCTATTCACAACATGGGAATATTGTAGGCGAAAAATTTGATACCAAAGCTGTTGTAGAAAAAGTGAAAATGTTGATACAGAAAAAATTCGATAAGGACTGTTTAACAATCAAAGAAGTACCGTCTCACACACCTGAATGTCTTATAGAAACAATGAAAAAAGAAAAATGTTTGTGTGGAATTGTATACATCGGTCATTCGTCTACGAATCCCTCTAGAATGATTTTTGACCCGGCTGCAAATGGTCAAAAAAGTATTGCGTCAAGTCAAACAGAAGGAAATCCCCATAGATATCCGCCCACCTGTCTACCTGTAGACAATCTTCTTCCGTGTAATACTTCTGCAATTTTTGGATGTCAATCCGCAAAGGGTGAAAATTCTATTTCTGAATCCATAAGTAAACATTTTTGCGGAACAGTAGTTGGTTCAAAGGGGAAATTAAATTTTGATGGAGGCAATCCATATACACCTTCATTCTTGTGGATGGGTGGCAGTGAATTTGTCAAATTCAAAAATGCTAAAGAAAAAGAAAAAGAAGTGCCAAAAGAATGTTGTTGCACAAAAGAAAAAAAAGATGTTGAATAATAATATGTTTTTTAAAGTAATAAAAATCGTTTCTTTTAGTTCATTGATGCTCACCTCGTCTTGCAAAGAGAATCAATCTGGTACTGAAAAACCTCAAAGTCAAAATGGATCTATGGAAAACACTCTCAAGGAAGAAAGAAAAAAAGCCATCATTGACGTGATTGCTACTACTCTTCTCGCGATGAATGGTGAGGAATGTTTTACTTGGAAAGGACTAGCACCTGCTGCATTTTATCGAGGCATTTTATTTTCTATCAATTTAAAAAACACTACCCAGGAATTTCAAAGAGAATATGCAGTGATGATGCTGAATTTATCAAAAATATCCGACCATGAAAAAGACATGTCCCATGCTGAAATGAATAAAAAAATGGCGCCAGTATTTCGCCAATTCAGGGATTATCTTAAAAACAACTACAGAGATATAAATATTGATTATATTATAGAACAATTTGGCAATTTTAAAAATAGGAGTCATGAATATGCAATGTTAAAATTTGAAGGTGTTGAAAATAAAGATAAAATATCCATAAAAGAAGAAGAAAAATATTCTTTTCTTGAAATGAGATGTACAACATTGAAAGAGCAATTAGATTATTTAGAAAAGTCCAACAAATTTAAGGAAGAATTCATTAATGAAATGATGCATGACCGCAATGTCAGTCAATAATAAGTCTATAAAAATTACGATGGCCTTGTAATTTCATTTAAAAGCATGAGGGACAGCGACTCCTATTCATTTCTCCCAACAGCCGTCATATCGGCAGTCTTTTGACATCATGAAATAATAGCCTTAGACACCTCTCAGGGATTCATCTGTTTTTTCAAATGTCCCAGTAAACCGGAGCAGGCATCTTCCAGAAGTTTCACGACGTGTTCAAATCCTTCCCGGTCGCCATAATAGGGGTCCGGTACCTCTTCATCCAGAAAATGGGTTGCGAAAAAGCACATGGGTACGATTTTTCGTTCTGCGAGCCCATTCTTGTCCATCTTCTTCAAATCGCGCAGGTTTTCCCGGTCCATACCCACAATCAGATCAAACTCTTCCAAGTCATTCTTCCGGACAGGGCGTGATTTGAGTCCTGGATTGCTGTAGCCGTATTTTTTCAAGGCTTCCAGCATCCGGGCATCGGGAGGACATCCCCGATGGTAGCCGATCATGCCGGCGGAGTCGCTTTCAATCCTTCCATCCAACCTCTGCTTTCTTACCATGGTCTTGAAAATGATTTCCGCAGCGGGAGAACGGCAAATGTTGCCCAAGCAGACGAAAAGGATACGGCAGGGTGCAGAAACATCCATCGGGAACAACTCATTTTCCATCGGCGTTTCATAACCATGCGTACTATTTAAATCAAGCTAAAACTTTCCTTATTTCAAACAAAGATAAAAACAGTTCGTCTCTTTGTAAATTATATGCTAACGGATTTACAATCCGGCTGGCATTTTTATAAGAATCATTGAATCCTTCATCAATTGATGTGACATCTTATGATTCGCCATATTGATGATGCATTTCATCATCAATAATACTCATATATTATTAACAATAAGTGATTTATCATTATAAAATATAAAGAAAGAATGGAAGAATTTCTTCTGTGTTGCCCTTGAGGATTAATTTAATTCCAAACTAGAAAGGCCCCATTCCTCCGTAATATGGAAGTCGTACAAATAAGAGAGAAAATTATCTCAAATGTTTTTTCCTTAGAACTGTAGCTTGACTCCGGATTGTAAATCCGTTAGTATTGCTCCCGCTTCACAAATTTTATTCCATTTCGAAACAAGAATAGGGTCCTTCCATATTCACTAACTGTCAGTTTAAATTCACCTTATGGATGCTCTCATCGGTCACACAGGTTTTGTTGGAAGCAATCTCCGGGAGCAGCACGAGTTCGATGTATTCTTTAATTCCCGGAATATTGAAGAAATTAAAGGTGGGGAATTTGACCTGCTCGTATGCGCCGGAGTAAATGCCGTCAAATGGTATGCCAATTTACACCCGGAGGAAGACAAGGCGGCCATTCAAATACTGATGGACTGCCTTTCTACGGTAAAAGCCAAACACTTCATTCTCATTTCCACGATTGATGTGTATTCCTCCTTTATTCCCTCTCCGGATGAATCTTCAATTCCTGACGAAACACGCCAGGATGCCTACGGAAAAAACCGCTACCAGCTCGAATGCTGGGTGAGAAAACATTTCCCCTCTTCATTAATCGTTCGCCTTCCGGCCCTCTTCGCCAACGGGTTAAAGAAAAACTTCATCTTTGATTTGATGCATCCTCTTCCCAGCATGATTTCCGCCGGCAAATGGATGGAGCTGGTATCTTCCCTTAAGGACGAAGAGGTAAAACGGCTGGAAGCTGTCTATGAGGAAGAAGGGGACCACAACCATATCATCAACAGAGAATCTCCGGCAACTAAACAAAAAGCGGCTCTCGATATACTCAAAAGATCCAATTTCACGGCATGGCACCTTACAGACAGCCGCAGTGTCTTTCCTTTTCTGGATATTTCAGATATCTGGCCATTAATCAAACGCGGTCTGGCAGAAGATTGGAAGATACTTAACATGGCCGTCGAACCACTTTCCTGTGCAGAAGTGGCGGAGGAATGTCTGGGACTTACCCTGCACAATCACATTCCCGGAAAAAAACCTGTTTACTATAACATGAAAAGCCGCCATGTGGAAGGAGGTTACTTTCAAGACCGTGAAAACGTTCTGAGGAGGCTGAAAGCCTTCCTTCATCAGCAGGCGGAACGCGTCCGCAACACAAAAGGAGGAATCGCATGAAACTGGCGGTCTCCAATATAGCGTGGAAGGAGCAGCACGATGAGGCGGTTTATGCCCTCATGAGGCATTACGGCTTCACTGGGCTGGAGATTGCACCAACCCGTTTTTTTCCTGAAGTCCCCTACTCCCATCTTATTCCGATGCAAAAACTTGCTGCCCGGCTGCGGGAGCACGGATTTACTTTGCCAAGCATGCAGTCATTACTTGCAGGACATCCGGAACTACGATTGTTTGAAGGAACAGAAAAACGGGAGGCACTGTTTGCCTACCTCAAACAGGCCGTACTTTTTGCTGAAGCAGGGGGTATCCGCAACCTTGTCTTCGGCAGTCCTAAAAATAGAATTTCCCACGATGAAAAAGACTGGGAGACTGCTATTGATTTTTTCACTAAGCTGGCCCATTTCGCTTCAGCCCATGGGTGCGTGATCGGCATGGAACCTAACCCGGGCATTTATGGCGGCAACTTCGTAACCTCCGTAAAAGAAGCCATTCATCTCTGCCAGGCAATCGCACATCCCGGCTTTAAATTGAATTTGGATACGGGCTGCGTAATTGCCAACGGAGAACTGCTCAGCCTGGTCGCGGATAAGGTCCATATGATCAGCCATGTTCATCTCAGCGAACCCATGCTTGCTCCCCTTACTCCGCGTAAAAGACTGCTGACAGATTTAAAGCGAATTCTGGAAGATGGGGGATACGAGCACTTTGTTTCCATTGAAATGAGCTGCCCGGCAAAAGGAGATCCTATCCAGAACATGGAAAATAGCCTCTCTCTTGTTGCCGGTATCTGGAACCAGACCCCATGAAAAAAGACATATACGACAGTATCATCATCGGAGGAGGGTTTTACGGGCTTTATATTGCTGATTTTATTGCCTCTCAGGGCAAGAGAGTCCTGTTGTGCGAGTACGAAGACTCATGCATGACTCATGCCAGTTACAATAACCAGGCTCGCATCCATTCAGGGTATCATTACCCGCGCAGTCTTCTGACCGGCATGCGCTCATGCCTTTCCTTTCCACGGTTCATCAAGGAATTCCCAGATTGCGTCATTGATGATTTTGCAAAATATTACGCCATTGGCCGGATTTTAGGTAAAGTAACGGCTCAGCAGTTTCAAAACTTCTGCCAGCACATCGGAGCTCCCTGCCAGCCGGCTCCCTCAAACATTTGCAGGTTGTTCAACTCCCATTACATTGAAGCGGTTTTCGATGCCCGGGAATTTGCTTTTGATGCCACTATTCTCCGTGACAATATTCTTCAGCGCTGCGCTTCAAATGGCGTAGAAATCTGTACAGGCACGCAGGTTCTGGAATTCCGCCAGATCGCAGGGGGAAGCTTGGAGACAGACATTACATCAAAAAAAGAAGGTGGGCTTTTTACCATTCGCTGCCGTAATCTCTATAATTGCACCTACGCCCGCATCAATAAACTGAATGCCGCCTCGGGAATCAGGCTAATTCCCCTCAAGCATGAAATGACTGAAATGGCCCTCGTCGAAGTACCGGAAGAAATTCAAAACCGGGGATTTACTGTCATGTGCGGACCATTCTTTTCCATCATGCCCTTTCCCAGTCGTCAGTTATATACCCTGAGCCATGTACGGTATACACCTCATTATGAATGGTATGATAAAGAGGAAAACGATACTTATACCGACGCCTACCGGATATTGGCTGAAGATCCAAAACACAGTTCCTACCAAGCCATGGTACATGATGCCGCCCGTTACATGCCCAGCATCGGCAAAACCGTATACCGTGATTCTCTCTGGGAGGTCAAAACCGTCCTTCCCATAAGCGAAGTAGATGACAGCCGCCCCATTCTCTTTAAATCCAATTATGCAGGCATTTCCGGCTACCACTGCATCATGGGCGGAAAAATAGACAATATCTATGACTGTATGGATTTCATCCGCCAGATTGAACGGAACGGCCCCTCCTCTAGCTAACATCATGAAAAAAGACATTTTCATCTCCCTTGTTTTCAATGTGACCCGTCCGATGCAAACAGAAGAATTCCTTCTTCTATCGGATTTTCTCAATGCCCGCTATACGAACTCTGAAATCGTCATCTGCGATCCGCGCCGTCTGCTCAGCCGCAGCATATCGGAAACACTTTCTACCGTTCCCAGGCTGAGATACCTTCTTTTTTCCCACCATCTTGCCGACGACATTTCTCTCGCGGCCGGCATGGAAAATGCTATTGGCGACATCGTCATTCTGGCCGACAATGAAAATTTTTCCACGGACGCACTGGAACGGGGAGTAGATATCTGCTGTCAGGGAAGCGACATCGTCTGTGGATGTGCGGATGTAAGGAAAAATACCTGCTACAGAATAGGATCATTCATCTTCCGCAAGATTTTCGGCCATATAGTCAAATATGAAATCCCCCCAAACGATACCGGTTTCCGAGTCATCAGCCGTCGGGCAGTCAATGCCGTCATGGAAGCTTTCTATTTCCATCACATGCTCTCTTACTGCCTCTTCCGCACAGGGTACCCCACCAATATTGTAGAATACACATTGCCCGCAGCCATCAGTCGTCAAGAAGGCATTATCGACGGGTATATGAAGGGGATGAACATCATCATTTACAACTCCACGCGCCTTCTGCGGGCAGTCAACATTCTCGCATTGTTCACAAGTTTCATAGCTTTTCTCGTCGCCGTTTATTCCATTGCCATTCGCTTTTTTTCCGATCATGTCGTCGAAGGCTGGACCACGCTGATGCTTACCTTGTCCATCTTCTTCATCAGCCTTTTCCTTATTCTTACCATCCTGGGGGAATACATACTCAGGCTCGTCATCCTCAATGCCAATGCAGCCGCATACCATATCGTCCAGGAAAGACACTCCTCCGTCATGTTGGACATGCAGGCGCTCAATGTCAGGGAAGAAAGCCAAGGCAGCCATAACAATAAAGTTCAAACCGGCCGCGACCGCTAATCAACCTTCCAAGAATCAATATATCCCTCCTTACCGGCTCCGGAAAACTGCCTCCCATCTCATGCGGCAGAAATCAACCGTTCTCCTTCAGCCAACCCAGTTCAAAAGCCATGACCAGTTCTTCAGACCCGGAAAACACTCCAGACGACTCTATATCAGTTCATTCTTCCATACCGGGAGTCCCCGCTTTTACGGTTCAAAGCTATCAGACCAAACAAAGCAAGTACTGCATTCTCATCCCTATTATCAATGAAGGAGAACGCATCCATCACGAACTGGAAAGAGCCACGAACGCAAAGATTCCATCTTTTGGGGACATAATCATTTGTGATGGGGGGTCCACAGACGGATCTACGGAAGAACACCTTCTGCGTCAATACGGTGTCAACACGCTTCTTGTCAAAACAGGCCCCGGCAAGCAGGGAGCTCAATTGCGCATGGGACTTTGGTGGACTCTGCAACGCGGTTACGACGGATTCATTACCATTGACGGAAATGACAAGGACAGCATCGAAGACGTACCTAAATTCATATCCAAGCTTCAGGAAGGTTTCGACTTCATTCAGGGCTCGCGTTTTAGGAGGGGGGGGAAGGCTATCAACACGCCTTTCATCCGCCATGTCGCCCTGAAATTCATGCACGCCCCTCTCATTTCCCTGAGCGCGGGTCAATGGTTTACCGATACAACCAACGCCTACCGGGCTTATTCCCGTCATTATCTCGAGCACCCCGAAGTACAGCCCTTCAGGGATATATTCCAAACCTACGAACTGCTTGCCTATCTTTCCGTACGTGCCTCACAGCTTGGCTTGAAAGCCTGTGAAATACCCGTTACACGCGCCTATCCTCCCAAAGGAAAGGTCTCCACCAAAATCAGCTTCTTTAAAGGCAACTTCAATCTGTTTGCCACCCTGGTGAAGAATCTTTTCCGGAAGTACCACCCATAAAAATCAGCCCCCTTGTAAATCATGGCTTCTACTTATCCCGCAAACGGTCAATTCGCCAAAAGTATATGCCGCTACTTCTTTGCATTCGCCGTCATTTGGGGCCTTCTCCTTTCCCTGTTCATTCATGAACTTCCCGTCCAAGGATATATAGCCATTTCCTTCATTGCTTTTCTTGCCGCGCATCAGATACATAAACGCTATCCGGCATTCATTGAAACTTCTTTTATTCCTTCCCTTTGGGGGGTGGCAGCTTTGGCTGCCTTCCCCTTCTTTCCTTCTTCGCTACCCCTTTTTCAGGTATTCATCGTTCCCCTATGGCTGGCTGCCTACTACTTGAAGCAACATGCCCCTCTTAAAAAAATCATACCGTTTTCGGCACTGTCCTTTTTATGGGTCTTTTTCATTTCTGCGCTTTATGGACAGAATGTCTATTTCGATATATGGCAATTGTTTGATCTCTCAAAGTCATTTGAAAATGAATTTTACAAAATAAACTATATACGGCAAAATATTTATCCGACTTTCCAGGCAATCGGATTCCCTCCTCTTTACCCATTTCTCCTTTATATATTCAATCTTGTTTTTGAACAGCAAATCAACTCCTACCTGTACGTCAACTTTATATCCGTTTTCCTCTTTGCCTATTTCATACGGAAAATTTGTATTCTAAATACCAACGACTCCTCCCTGTGGGGAATCCTTGTTTTGGCTATTTTCTGTTTCAGTCAATTTTCCCTGGAAGTCTGCTGCGGAGGCACCACATCCTGGAGCCTCGTTTATATTTTAGGTACATTTTATTTTTATCTTGATAACCGGATCAACGGATTCAAACTTAGGAATTCTTTTTTCACAGGCTTATTCCTTGGTCTTGGCGTCATGAACCGGTTTGACTTTATCGGATTCGCCGGATTAATCATCATCTACTATTTGTTCGTCTGCCTCAAAAAAAGAAATATCAAAGCAATATCAGTACTTTCCCTGACTTTTCTTCTGACCATTTCCCCATGGATTTATTATTCCATACATCATTTTGATGTTATTTTCGTTACAGACAACGCCAGACGAATCTGGACCATTGAAGATACACGCCCTTCCACATTTTTCTGTGATAGCTGCCCTGCGCACACCATTCGCGACAATTTTTCCCTGTGGATGCAGGCTTTTCTGGTCCGCATGAAAAGTTCATGCACATCGCTGGTACACATGATCATCCCCGCGGCTTTTCTTCTCCTGGTATTCTATATTGGCTCCTTATTTTTAAGAAAATCAAAAACTTATATGGAACCATCCCCCATCCCTTCCGGAATATGGATCTTTTTCTGTATCATCCTCCTTTCACTTGCTCCGATTATCATTACCGGATACTCCGACTCCCGCTATCATGTTCCCTGGATTTATACGGCTCTCATTACCATTATTCTCTTCCGTTTCCGCTTCGCCTCGGGGGAAAAGGATATTAAATTTCAAACAACAAATATCTTCATCGCACTCACCATAGCCATCGCTGCACTTTATATCAATAGAGGGCAGTTGCGCTCCCTTCTGTCGCCCTTTGACAGAGCTGAATTAATGACCATCCCGGAACCTGTCGCCCGGCAAATGGACACTTATCTGAAGGGCAATAATCCTGAAAACAAAGTACTCATGATGGACAGAAACTCGGCAATGAGTATCGCCAGATTCGCCTCTCTCTCAGGAATCCCCTTCACTCTTTCCCCTTCCAATCTCGGAAAGAAAAACGCCGTTCCCTTCTTTAAGGAATACAATGTCGGATATATCTATTTGGAAAACCCCGAAATCCTCCACGTCCTGCAGGAAGAATGCGACATGGAGAAGACCCCTGTTCCTGGCCTGTGGCGCATCATGCCGCAACGTTGATTCACCATTCCCGCGGTGCGGCGTTATCTCAAAAAAACAAACGCCCCTCTTGTGTTTCGGCTTGCGTCAGAGGGTATTTGACTGTAGATTGTCGCATGGCAGATTTCCCTCTTGGATTAAGTTTTGACGACGTGCTCCTGCTGCCCCGCCTGAGCGCGATTCTTCCTGGTGATGCGGACATCAGTTCCCAGCTCGTTCCCGGATTCAACATGAAAATCCCCGTGCTTTCCGCGGCCATGGACACCGTTTCCGAATCGGAACTGGCCATTGCCCTGGCACGTGAAGGCGGCCTCGCCGTCATCCACCGCAACAATCCCATCGACATCCAGGCGGCCATGGTCTCCCGCGTGAAACGGTTTGAGAACGCTGTCATCCCGAATCCCGTCACGGTGAGCAAGGACATGACGCTTGAAGAAGTCCACCACGTCATGATGGACCAGGGTTACTCCGGCTTCCCCGTAGTAGATGCCAACCGAAAGCTGGAAGGCATCGTCACCGGCCGCGATATGCGCGGAGTGGACGATTACGAACACGTGCTGGTGAAGGATGTGATGACCCCTCTTTCCCGCCTGATTACCGCCGCCCCCAGCACCACTATTGAAGAAGCCCGCCACATCCTTTACACGCACCGCATTGAAAAACTCCCCCTCGTGGATGAAAACGGCGTTCTTGCCGGCCTGATCACGGAAACGGACATCCAGAAGCGTGCCATGTTTGCGGACGCCTCCAAGGACGACCACGGCCATCTGCGCTGCGGCGCTGCCGTAGGCGTAGGCCCCGACTACCTGGACCGGGCCAAGGCCCTGGTCGCCGCAGGGGCTGACGCCCTGTTCATCGACGCCGCCACAGGCCATACCACACGCGTGATGGATGTGGTTTCCAATCTCCGCAAGCTGACGGACCGCCCCATCGTGGCCGGCAACGTAGTCACTGCGGAAGGCGCTTCCGACCTGATCAAGGCGGGCGTCCAAGCCATCAAGGTGGGCGTGGGTCCCGGCTCCATCTGCACCACCCGCGTCATTTCCGGCGTGGGGATGCCCCAGTTTACCGCCATTAAGGAAGTAGCTTCCGTGGCCCGCCCCGCAGGCGTAACCGTCATTGCGGACGGCGGCATCCGCTATTCCGGAGACATTGTAAAGGCCCTGGCGGCCGGCGCCGACCTGGTGATGCTGGGCGGGCTGCTGGCAGGCACGGAGGAAAGCCCCGGCAAGGTAGTCCATTACCAGGGACGCCACTTCAAACAATACCGCGGCATGGGTTCCCTCGGAGCCATGCGCCGCGGCTCCGGCGACCGGTACGGGCAGAACAGCTCCGGCAAGCTCGTTGCGGAGGGCGTGGAAGCCCGCGTCCCGTACAAGGGCATGCTGGCGGACGTCGTCTTTCAGCTCATGGGCGGCCTGCGTTCCGGCATGGGCTACCTGGGCGCCCGCAACCTGCAGGAGCTCCGGGAAAAGGCCCGGTTCGTCCAGATCACGTCCGGCGGCCTGAAGGAAAGCCACCCCCACGACATCACCATCACGGAAGAACCTATCAACTATTCCTGCTAAAACCTCTCTCATGGACGACAAACATCTCGTAGCCGTCATCGACTTCGGCTCCCAATACACCCAGCTCATCGTGCGCCGCGTGCGCGAACTGGGCTACATGGCCAAACTGTACGCTCTGGAAGACCTGGACCAAATCCACGAACCCGGAGCCGTCATCCTTTCCGGCGGCCCCAAAAGCACGACGGACGCAGACGCGCCGGATATCGACTTCAACTGGCTCCAGAGCCTGAACGTTCCCGTTCTGGGCGTATGCTACGGCATGCAGCTTCTCAACATCAAGCACGGCGGGAGTGTCAAGGCCAGCAACAAGCGGGAATACGGCCCCGCCGCCCTCATTCCGGAATCCCTCACGGGTCTGTATCAGGACATGTCCCCTTCCTCCCAGGTATGGATGAGCCATTCGGACACGGTGGACCATCTGGCGGAAGGCTGCCGGGTCATCGCCCGCAATGCGGAAGGAATTCCTGTCTCCCTGCAATGGGGGGAAACCACCTTCGGCATCCAGTTCCACCCGGAAGTGACCCACTCCCATGAAGGGCGGACCATTCTGCGCAACTTCCTTTCCTGCGCCGCCAATCTGAAAAAATTCGACATCGGCGACTTCAAAAGGGAACTCATCCGTGAAATTCGCGAACGCGTGGGCGACAAGCAGGTCGTCTGCGGCGTTTCCGGCGGCGTGGACAGCACCGTGCTGGCCGTTCTGCTGCATGAAGCCGGGGTAAACATGCGCGCCATCTTCGTGGACAATGGCCTTCTGCGGAAAAACGAGGCGGATGAAGTCCGCGCCAACTTCGCACGCATGGGTGTCAAGATTGAAACGGTGGACGCCTCCGAACGCTTCCTGACGGCCCTGGCCGGAGAGGGAGACCCGGAAAAAAAGCGCCGCATCATCGGCGGCCTGTTCATTGACGTATTCTGGGATGCCGTGGGCAATGCGGAAATGCTTGCCCAGGGAACCCTGTATCCGGACGTGATTGAAAGCGCCTCCAACGCCAAATCCAAGGCTTCCGTCATCAAGACGCACCACAACCGCGTGGAACGCGTGCTGGAGCTTCAGGCGCAGGGGAAGGTACTGGAACCCCTGGCGGAACTGTTCAAGGACGAGGTCCGCGAACTGGGAGCCTCCATGGGCATCCCCCACGACATTCTGTGGCGCCACCCCTTCCCCGGCCCCGGCCTGGCCGTGCGCTGCCCCGGCGTGGTCACCAGGGACCGGCTGGACATCATCCGGGAATGCGACGCCATCTTCATCGGCAACCTGAAAAAATACGGCTGGTATGAAAAAGTCTGGCAGGCCTATGCCGGCCTCATTCCCGTCAAGACGGTGGGCGTCAAGGGGGATGAACGTTCCTACGAATGGGCCACCAATCTGCGCGCCATCGTGTCGGAAGACGCCATGACGGCGGACTGGGTGGAACTGCCTGCCGCCCTGCTGCGTGAAACCAGCAACCGCATCCTCAATGAAGTAAAGGGCATCAACCGCGTCCTTTATGATATTTCCACGAAGCCTCCGGCCTCCATCGAGTGGGAATAAAGGCTCTACTGTCCCGCCGCCGCCCGTGCGGCAGGGTGCAGCCCCTCTCTTCAACCAGACAATCATGAAACTGACATGAAGACCGAATTGGAAAAATGCATGGCGGGTGAATGGTATGATTGCCATGACAAGGTGTTCCTCGAATTCAAGAGCAAAACCCACCGCCTGTTGATGAAGTACAATTCCCTGCCTTACGACCGGAAGGAGGAAAAATACGAGGTGCTGAAGGAAATGTTCGGCAGCATCGGAACCAAAGTCTCCATCGGCCACTCGTTCATCTGCGACTACGGCTGCAACATCCACATCGGGAACAACGTCACGGTCAATACGGGATGCACCTTCGTGGACTGCAACAAAATCACCATCGGGAACAATGTCCTGATAGCCCCGAACGTCCAAATATATACGGCTACGCATCCCATTGATCTGAATGAACGCCTCGCCCCTGTTGAAACGGATGACGGAGTTGACTACATACGCCGTACATTCGCCCTCCCGGTGACGATAGAAGACGGCTGCTGGATCGGGGGCGGTGTCATTATTCTGCCCGGAATCACGATTGGAAAAGGCAGCGTCATCGGCGCCGGCAGCGTGGTCACCAAAAACATTCCGCCTGACAGCCTGGCCGCCGGGAATCCCTGCAAAGTTATCCGTAAAATCAACGGGAACCCCGGACAATGATTAAATTGATAGCATTTGATCTGGACGGCACGATAGGGGAAACAATCCCCATGTGCATCAAGGCGTTCAAGCAGGCGGTTTCACCATACGCGGGCCATGTGCTGAGCGAACGGGAAATTGTGCAGACCTTCGGCTTGAATGAAGAGGGAATGATCAAAATGGTTGCCGGGGAAAAATGGCAGGAGGCGCTTCATGACTTTTATCCGATTTATGAAAGGATGCATGAGGAATGCCCCAAACCCTATGAGGACATTTGTGAATTGATAAAAACGCTGCGGGCCGCTGGGATACTGGTTGCCCTGATCACAGGCAAGGGAGAAAAAAGCTGCATGATCACGCTTGAAAAATTCGGCATGCAGAACCTGTTCTGTTCCATCAAGACAGGATCGGAAGACAAGCCGAACAAGGCGGACGCCATCACGGAACTGCTGCACTTTTACCAACTCAACGAAGAGGAATTCTGTTATGTGGGAGACACGGTCTCCGATGTCGCCGCATGCAGAACCGCGGGCGTAACCTGCCTGTCCGCCGCCTGGAGTGCAGGCGCAGACGTTGCCGCCTTGAAAGAGGCCAACCCTTCCAAGGTATTTTCCAGTGTCAAAGACCTGTTGCATTTTTTGTGTTGAATGCCGGATGATGTGTCGTTAAACCATCCCCCGACGCCAGTTTCCGTCCATTTCCCCCACAAAAATCCCCGCCATGGACACCAGCTCCATCATCGTCGCCTCCTTTCTCTCCACTATTCCCGTTTACCTCTTCTTTGCCACGGGGTTTTACCTGCGGCACAAGCAGGTTATCCAGGCGGACCACGACGCCCCCATCATGCGACTGGCCATGGACGTAGCCTACCCGTGCCTGGTCTTCCACAGCATCATGAAATACATGGTGCTCTCCGGCAATGAAACGCTCAGCAGCGTCTCCTTCTCCCTCCAGGCCATAGGTGCGGGCGCTTTGGAGCTCCTGCTCGGCATTGCGGCGGCATGGCTGGTAGCCAAAATGCTCCGCATGCGCATCGGCACCGGTCTGCGCACCTTCACCCTGACGGCAGGGGTGCAAAACTACGCCTTCTTCGTCATCCCCATCATCCAGATGCTGTTCACGGCCAGCAATGACCCCACACTGGGCATTCTCTTCGTCCACAACGTGGGGTGTGAACTGGTGGTTTGGAGCATTGGCGTCATCATCATTGCCGGAGGTCCCGGCAACCTGAACATGGGCGTCTTCTTCCGCGGTCCCCTGCTGGCTGTCATCGTAGGCCTGACACTCGCATGGTCCGGCCTGGGAGCCTACGTCGCCCAGGCGCCCCTGATGAAAGCCCTGGAAATGATCGGCAACTGCGCCACCCCCCTCTGCCTGATCCTGTTCGGCTGTTCCATGCGGGACCTGTGGCACAACATGAAATGGGAGCCCAAGCCTATCGTCTGCGGCCTTCTGACACGCCTGGGACTGGCCCCGGCCCTGCTCCTGCTCATGGCGTACTTCCTTCCGGTTGACGACTACATCAAGCGGGTAATCGTCATCCAGGCAGCCATTCCCTCCGCTGTCATTCCGGTCATTCTGGCCAAACGGTTCGGCGGCCATCCGGACCTGGGCACGCAAATCCTGCTGACCACCACCGTAGCCTCCTTCCTGACACTGCCCTGCTGGCTCACCCTGGGGTCCATGCTGGTGGTTCCCTTATATTGATCCTGCCAGTGGTGGACGGTACTCACCATTCCCGTGCCGCCATCCTGGATATTGTTCGCCTTTCAACCTTCATTCCCCGTCCGGCTCTGTAAACCGCCTCCAGTCCGGAGCCACTGACCGCCTGTCACGTCCGGAACGGCAGGGGCACCCGGCGGAAGGGAAAAACCGCCCCAATTCCCTCTATCCGCAAACCATGGCCCGGAGGGAGCCCTACCTTTGTGTTGACTCTCCAGGCGGATATGTATTGAATGTGCTTCATGAGATTCCCTGCCCTCTTTTGCATCGCGGCCACGGTTCCGCTTCTGTTTTCCTGTGCAGGGAAAATCACCACGATTGAACACGTGAGGGAAGTGCCTTTGAAAACCACGTCACTCCCGTCGGAAGACGTGGGCATGCACCGTTCCCAGGCTACTTTCCTGCTGTACGGAGCCGTCTCGAACAAGGAACGCGTCCAGCGCCAGGGCCAGTACTACTTCGTCACCTGGTATGATGCGGATCCGGACCAGGCGGTCACGCTGGTCATGATGTACCGCCAGGGAAAAACGGGATCCAGAATCCTGACCAAATCCATTTCCTACCCTGCCGGGCGGAAAGGCGGCACGCAATCCCCCGTCTTTGAATTCATTGGGGACGATGCCAAGGAAAACGGCCAGATACTGGCGTGGAAACTGCTCCTGAAGGACCAAAACGACAAAACCCTGTCGGAACGCCATTCCTACCTTTGGAACGATAAAGTTTAACCCTCCGGCTCCTCGCCGAAGGGTTAATAATAAAACTGGAATCGGAACGGCCTCTCCGTCAAAAGACGAAAAACTGCCGGCTCTCTCCGGCTTTTGCCGTTCACCCGCCTCTTTTCATCCTGCCGCGGGAGGCATCAGGCTTCCTGACGCTTCGCGCGGCGCGTACGGACAGCGGCGGCGAGGTTTTCCAATACTTCCACCGTCGTGTCCCATCCGATGCACTGGTCCGTGATGCTCTTGCCGTACACCAGATCGGAACTCAAAGGCTGGGCTCCCTCTACGAGATTGCTTTCAATCATCACGGCCGCCACCTGGTCGGAACCTTCGGCAATCTGCTTGGCGATAGCGGCGGCAACGCCCGGCTGGTTGCGGTAATCCTTGCAGCTGTTCCCGTGGGAGCAGTCAACCATGATGCGGTTGTTGATGCCGGCCTTCTGCAAAGCTTCCCCGGCATCCTTCACATGCATCTCATCGAAATTCGGGCCCAGAGAAGAACCGCGCAAAATCAGGTGGCAGGACTTGTTGCCCGTCGTGGAGACAATGGCGGAAACACCCTGCTTGGTCACGGAAAGGAAGCAATGCGGGCAGGAGGAGGAAATGATGGCGTCCACCGCAATTTGAAGGCTCCCGCTGGTGCCGTTCTTGAACCCCACGGGCATGGACAGGCCGGAGGCCAGCTCACGGTGCACCTGGCTTTCCGTCGTGCGTGCGCCGATGGCGCCCCACGTGATGAGGTCCGCAATGTACTGGGGCGTGATGGTGTCCAGGAACTCCGTTGCGGCAGGCACGCCCATGTCTCCCAGGCGGAGCAGAAGGCCGCGCGCCATGTGCAATCCACGGTTGATGTCAAACGTGTGGTTCATGAACGGATCATTAATCAGCCCCTTCCAGCCTACCGTAGTCCGGGGCTTTTCAAAATACACGCGCATGATGATCACCAGATCCTTCTCAAAGCGCACCATCTGCTCCTTGAGGCGGGCGGCATAATCCACCGCTGCCTGGGGATCGTGGATGGAGCACGGCCCCACCACCACCAGCAGGCGGTCGTCATGGCCGGAAATGATGTTCTCCGCATTCTTACGTGTCGTAGCCACCATCTTCGCGATCTCCGTGGTCGCCGGATAATCCTTGATCAGGATGGCGGGGGAAATCAGGGGCTCGATGTCTTGAATGCGTACGTCGTCTGTTTTGAACCAGTTCATGTCTGGGACTTATTGAGGGGTTTTTGACAGGGGTTGAAAAGAAAAAAATACGGTTTGGAGCCAGTATGCCTGAATAATCGCAGGGCCTTCCGGCGGCATGCCGGAAAGCCCTTTTAAAAAGAATGAACCCATTCGGAAACGAACGGATCACGAATGCGTTACCAGGACGTTACATTGTCATCCGTAAATTCCTGATTGTTGATATGTCCGTCTTCCGTGCTGCCCTGCTTGTCCTTGCCCACGCTGTAAACGGCCACGTTCTTGGTAACCATGCGGGAACCCACCTGGACGCGGGGGGAACGGTCGTCCGGATTGGCGTTCAGAACAATGTGGTAGGGAGATTCCCATGGGTCTATCAGGCTCACACGCCCGCGGCTCTCAAAAAACAGGCCGGGAGCGCCTTCCACGTCCGTGGTGGTGGTGTTGAAGTAGGCAGTCTTCTTGGGATTGAGCTTCCTGTCTTCATCTCCACGGTCCATGTAATTCGTCAGAATGCTCATGATGCGGCTGTCATCGTCCAGGGCGGTGGTCAGATAATACTGGCCGTCCTTGCGGGCCTTCCTGCTCATTTCCCGGCCGGTCCAGGCTACGGGGGGCCGGCCGTTGTCCATCATGTAATTTTCTATGGCTGTCTGCAATCCGTTGCAGTCGCTCCGCGCCGTGGTAATGCGGGATTTTTCCATCACGCCGTTCACCACGATCATGGAGATGCCGGCCAGCGTCAGGATAATGGCAATCACCACGAGCAATTCAATCAGCGTGAATCCCTTGGATTTACGGTTCAGAAAAGGTGCTTTCATACTTTGCCAAGAGTACCGCAATTACGATTGAGGGCAAGCGGAAAACTTGCCGGGCGCCCAATTTCAAAAGGCGCTTCCCGGCTATCCGGAAACACGCGCCGTTGCCTTATGCAAAAACATCCCGGGCAGACAAAAATCATGCCGGGGATATTTGGAAAAGCAAACTTCTATTGCTGGGGCGCCGGAGGCGTTTCGGGAGCCGGAGCCTCGGGAGTACCGGAAACGGGCGTTTCACTGGCCGCCGCCGCTTCAGCCTCTGCGGCGCGTCTGCGCAATTCCTCCTGCTGAAGCTCTTCCGGAGTCTTGACGGGAACGGAAGCTTCCTGCTTGGCGGCGGCTTCCTGCATTTCCGGACTCAGCAGACTTTCGGAACTCTTGACATGCTGGCGGTTGATCAGCATGGCCAGCACCAGGCAAAGAAGCATGAATGCGGACCCAAAATAAACCGTAGCCTTTTTCAGCACGTCCGTCGTGCGGGCTCCAAAAGCCTGGTCCGTAATGGCCGCGCCGAAGGCCGCGCCCAGGCCCTCCTGCTTGGGTCTCTGCATAAGTACCACGCCCAGAAGAAGAAGGGATACAACGATCAGAACGGCAAAAAGCAACTGAATGCTGATATTGAGTGAATCTGCTAGAAAAAGGTTCATGAGCGCGGGGAGTATGTGTGAATTCGAATGGTTTGTAAAGTCTAGGAAATGATTTCGTTATGCTCGTTGCAGACGATTTTCTTAGGAACAATGGGCTTGTCGGACAGGGCAAAGCTCATAATCACCACGCGTTCCCCCGTCTTGATCAGGTGGGCGGCGCCTCCGTTCATGATAATATTCCCCGTTCCCGCCGGGCCCTGCAAGGCGTATGTTTCCAAACGATTGCCGGACGTGACGGAGGCCACGAGCACTTTCTCCCCGGGCCACAAATCCACCGCCGCCATCAGATCGGCAGGAATCTCGATGCTGCCTTCATACTGAACATCGCCGCGGGTAATCATGGCACGATGGATTTTTGATTTTAACTGCTCAACCAACATGACGTGCGAACACAAAACCCCCGATCGCCCCCGCGGTCAAGCCGACATCCTTCATTTTACAGTTTTTTGTGTCTTACTCTGCCCGTTCCAGCACTTCCGCGGCCTGCCGGGCATCCAGCGCAAGCTGGCTTTTCAAGGCGTCCAGGGAAGGGAATTTGGCTTCCGGCCTCAGAAACCGTACGGGCGTCACCTCCATCTGCGCTCCGTAAATATCCCCCGGCTGGCCGAACAGATGGGTTTCCAGCAGAAGCTCACCCGCTTCTCCTTCCACGGTGGGGCGTATTCCCAGATTGGCCACGCCGCCGTAACCCGTTCCGTTCACGCGGGCGCGGACGGCGTAAACTCCCTGGGGGGGCAGCAACTCGGTGCCGGGCCTCATGTTGGCCGTGGGGTAATCCAGCAAACGCCCCAGCTGGCGGCCATGAATCACCGTTCCCTGCCAGCGGAAGGGACGCCCCAGCAGCCGCATTGCCAGAGGAAAGTTTCCGAGCCGCACGGCCTCCCGGATGCGGGTACTGCTGACCCGCTCCCCATCGCGCAGAATGGCGGGAATGGCCGTCACCTTGAACCCGTAATGTTCTCCCAGGCTGCGCAAAGTTCCCACATCGCCCGCACGGTCGCGTCCAAAATGCCAGTCCTCGCCTACGGCAACCTCAGCCACCCGGCAGGACGAACACAATTCCCCGATGAACTCTTCCGGGCTCATGGACGCCAGCGCCGCGGAAAACTCCAGGCTCAGCACCATCTCCACGCCCATTTCTTCCAGCAGGGCGAACTTCTCATGGTCCGCGGCCATAATGGCTGCCGGAACCTCCTCCGGACGGACGTGGGCCAGCGGATGACGGCGAAACGTCAGTACAGCGGGAATTCCGCCGTTCCTGCGGGCGCCTTCCACCGCAGCGCCAATCACCGCCGCATGGCCGACATGCAGCCCGTCAAACATCCCCATGGCCCAGTGCACGGGGGAGGACACGTCCTTCAATTGCTTGAACTCCTGGTAAACAAACATGCTTTTACTTGGCAATCAGGATGGCCGCCAGTTCCTCCAGGGAAAGCATTGCCCGGAACAACTCCTCCCTGGGCGCGGTTTTCAGGGTTTCCACCGTAATGGCCCGGTCCAGCGTAAAGCGGCCGGACTGTGTGCGCCGCAAGGCGCTCAAATGGGCCCCGCAGCCCAGCGCCTTTCCTATATCATAGGCATAGGAACGCACGTAAAAACCCTTGGAGCACTGAACGGTGAAATCCACTTCCGGAATGGCCATGCGGGTAATCCGGTGGCCGAAAACCTCTACGGGCCGCGGTTCACGGACAACCTCCTGCCCCTTGCGCGCCAGCTTGTACAGCGGCACGCCGTCCTTCTTGATAGCGGACACCATGGGAGGAATCTGCTCAAACTGCCCGTCAAACCGGTCAAAGGCATCCCTCACCGCCTCATCGGTAACACCTTCCACGGAATACTCCGCCACCACTTCCCCCATGGCATCCTGGGAGGAAGTCTCCACGCCCAGCGTCAGCGTACCGGCGTATTCCTTGTGTTCGCACATCAGCTTGTCCTGAAGCTTGGTGGCCTTTCCCACCACCAACATCAACAGCCCCGTAGCCATGGGGTCCAGCGTGCCGCAGTGCCCGATCTTCTTGATCCCCAGGGACCGGCGCGCAATCGCCACGACATCGTGGGAAGTCATGTCCTGCTCCTTGTCGATCAGCAGCACGCCTGACGGAGTTTGTATGGAATCGGAATTATTCATGAAATCTGCTGTTGGAGCACGCGTTCCACTTCCGCCTGCATGGCCTCCAGAACAACGAGGCGCACTTCCTCAACCGGCCCCCTGATGCGCACTCCGGCAGCCATCGCATGGCCGCCGCCTCCAAAGCGGGAAGCCAGCTCGGCCACGGAAATTTCCGGTACCTTGGACCTCAGGGAAATGCGGATGCGCGGATCGTCCTCGGACTCCTCCAAATAAGCGGCCAGCCAGACGCCCTGAACGGAACGCAGCAAATCGATCAATCCTTCCGTATCTTCCGGGCGGCAGCCTATCCGGGCCTTGGCCTCATTCGTCAGGCAAAAAGTGCAAATCCTGCCGTCCGGCGTCAACTGCATGCCATTGAGCACTTCACGGAACAACTGCATCTTCACCCACGGTTTCTCCTGATAGAGCTGGCGGTTGATATCCTGCACATTGACTCCCATCCGGATCAGGTCCGCCGCCAGTTCCATCACGGCGGCCGTCGTCATCTGGTACTGGAAAGACCCCGTGTCCGTGCTGACGGCCACATAAAGGGCATCGCGCATCACCGAAGTAAAGGGAATTCCCAGGTACTTGAAAAAATAATAAAGCACCGCCCCCGTGGCGCATTCATCCGGCAGAACGCACTGCACGTCCCCAAACCTCTCATTGGTCTGGTGGTGGTCGATGTTCGCCCACACCTTGGCTCCGGCCAGGGCACGCAGGCTCCGTTCCCCCAGGCGTTTCAAGGCGCCGTTATCCACGGAAATGGCCACTTCCGCATCCACCGGCTCGTCAGGCGTGGAAATAATGTCCTCCACGCCGGGAAGAAAGGCCAGGCTGGCAGGAACGCCGTCCTCATTCATCATGACCACGTGCTTGCCCATGTTCTTCAGGGCATTCCCCAGAGCCAGCGTGGAGCCGATGGCGTCCCCGTCCGGATGGATATGCGCCACTACCGCAAAGCTGTCATAATTGCGGATCAAGTCCGCCAAAGGCGCAAATTCGGGACAATGTTTCCAATCTTCCATATGGTCTGCCCCGTTTGTATAGAAAAAGCCGCACCTGGACAATCACCAAGTGCGGCTTGAAAAGTTGTGTCAATCCCTGAAGAGGATTACTTCTTGGACTTCATGACCATGGGGACAATCTCGGTGCCCGGCTGGTTCAGGTCGTTGAACTTGGGAAGGGGAGTCAGAGGCGGAGCGCCCTGATCCTGGCAGCAGCAGGAAGCCATGATGCTTGCCGCGAAAGCGGAAAGAGCCAGAATGGTAATCTTCTTCATATGCGTGGTTAAATGATGGGTGATAAAGGATATGGAAATATCTTGGAGCATAAAAGCACACCATCCGGGCGGCCGTCAATCAAATTTGATAAAATCTGTCCCCGGAACTCCTTCCGGCGGGAAACCCGGACGGAAACGGATGGCCCAGCAAAGAGCAAGACACATAAATCTCTCGCCTCCCGGCAGGGAAAGGTATAATATTCACAAAGCCGTTTTTGCTATGCCCTTCTCCGTCAGAATACTCCGGTTTTTCGGCATCCTGCTGCTGGGTGTTTGCGCGCTGGGGGTAGCCGGCATAACCTGGGCTTATCTGATTGAGCCCAACCTGTTGTTCGTCCGGCAAGTGGATTACCGCATTCCCCAGTGGAATGGCCGCGGCAGACCCCTGAAAATCGTTGTCGCGGGGGACTTCCATTTCATGCCCACCCCATTTGACGAAGTGAGAGCCCAGCGCTACGTTCAGAGAATCATGCAGCTCAAGCCGGACCTGATCCTGCTGGTGGGGGATTATGCCCGCGGCTCCAGTAAAAACGCCAGCATGAGCCCGCAAAAGGCGGCCCAGCTCCTCCAGGGGCTGGAAGCTCCCTGCGGAGTATTCGTGATTCAGGGCAACCATGACTTCACGTTTGGGTGGAACAACTGGAAAAAGGAACTGACCCGGATAGGCTTCAGAATTCTTGCCGACAAAAGCGTTCTCATCACGCTTAACGACGGGCGCAGACTCCAGCTTTCCGGGCTTCGGGACTCCTTCCGCTACTCAAAAAAGCAACTCCTGCAGCGGCATTCCCCGAACATCCCCCACATCGTGCTGTGCCACCGGCCGGAAATCGACTGCATCCTTTCAGAAGGGGACGCGGACTTCATTATCAGCGGCCATACCCACGGCGGCCAGATACGCCTCCCTTTCAATCTGCTATGGTTTGAAGCCAGTCCGGACCATACCCAGCCCTATACCTACCCCTGGCACATTTCCGCCGGAAACAAATATCTGATCACCAAAGGCCTGGGCACCAGCACGCTCCCCCTGCGCTTCAACTGCCCGCCGGAAATCTACCTGCTGACCTTGCACTAACGGCGGCAACCCGTCTCCGCATGGCGGCAAACAGCCGCAGATCTGTTTTTCACTGCTTGATTTTCTCCGGGCATATGCCAGCATGCAGAGTTCACCTGCCTCTCCATCCATGCCTGTTTCCACCAATAAAACACCCGCAATAAAAAATGCCATCCTGTTCGGCAACGGGCTGATGCGCACCCTGGGAAGCCCCAGCAGCCCGGACCTCCTCAAACAGACCATTTGCAGCAGGCCCTGCGGAGAATGCGCAGGCTCCTATTGCCCTTTCACCGAGGAAAAAGACTGCCTCCCTTTTCCTCTGATCTATGAATACCTGATCTTGAAAGAGCAAAAACAATATCAGGAAAAGAACATGCGCGCCATCTCCGCCATGATGCGTGAAAAACTTAAAAAACAGTTGGAACGGTTCACTCCGCAGAACCATCCGGAATCCGTCCTGCACGCCCTCGCGGACCTCCGGGCGGATGATTACCTGACCACCAACTATGATACCTTCCTGCACCGGATTCTGGAATTGAGGGATTATGAACAAGCAGCCAGCCAGAATTCGGAAACCAAATACAGCATCCGGCGTCATGTTCTCATGAGGAAACAGGAGACTTCACATTCATGCCGCCTCTGGAACATCCACGGCACCTACAATGACAGGCCGGATTCCTTCACTATCCAATATGGGTACGAGCATTATTGCGGATGCATCGGGAAAATCGACAATTATTTAAAAGGCACATACACCTATCAATTGCGCAAAAAGGAAATCTCCATTCCGCCCATGTATAAAAAATTACAGGATGACAAGCTTCGGAAAGGAGAATCATGGATTGATCTCTTCTTTTTCTCCAATGTCCATATCCTGGGCCTGAACCTTTCCCCGGAAGAAATAGACCTACTGTATATCCTGAATCTCAGGTCACGATGGCTGCGCGACCCGAAAATCAAAAACCGCATTCGGAACCGCATCGTCTTTTACGGGCAGCCGACCAATGCTGTGAAAGCCCTGCTGAAACAATTCAGTGTAGAAGTCCGTTCCTCTTCTCCCAAACCCCCTGGCAAAAACGCGGAGAAACAGGCATATGAAAATTATTACAAACGTGTTCTAAAAGTCATTAAATCCGGAATGCAGCAATCCGGAAATTGACCTTCCCACAGTTAAATCATCCCCTGTCCTCTTCATCAAACCGCTCCCGCAGCTTCAGTATCTTGTTTCCGGTCATCCTGTAAACTGGCTTGTAAAGGTATTTTTTCAGCACCGCCAGCGGAGTTCTGCCGGGAAGAGGGCCGCAGAGTAGCCCGGCGTCCCGCATGACCCGTTCATAGCGCTCCCCTTCGTAGCGCCAATTATACCGCCAGGGCTTGTGAACGCCCTGATAATGAAGAATTCCGGGCTCCAGGGCGGCTTCCACCGCCTGGCGCGGCGTCACACCTCGCCAGAACTTCTCTGCGGGATCATTTTTCAAAATGCGGCGCGTCAGCCCGTCATGCCAGTTCCACCGGGGATGCAGGGGAGCCGTCAATTCGCACAAAGCGCCGTTCAGGGCGTCCTGGTCCGGGCAGGTAAGCCTGTCCCTGTAGCTGACGGCATAATCCAGCACGGCGCGCACCAGCCCCTTCTGCCGGAAAACATCCACATCCATCAGCAGCACTCCGGAATTGAAATACCCCGTGCAGCTCAGCGGCATGTCCAGCCGTTCGTTGAAATGGGAACCGGGCTTTGAAAAATTCTCAAACACCACTCCAACCGCCCTTCCGGCCAGATCCGTGCGGAAAAGCTCCGTCAAATCCCGGCAAACCAGAACATCAATATCCAGATAAAGGACATTGCCCTTTTCCTCCTTCAGCAGCTCCGGGATAAATACGCGTCCCCAGGCGGGTACGGGCCACTGTTGAGTATGGGGAAAATCGTGCTCCTCCAGGATATTGGAAATCTCAATAAACTCCAGCCGGCAGTCGAACGGAGCCGCCAGCTCTTCCAGCTTGCTGCGGTTTCCGGCATCAATGCCGTCGGAAAGTATGTAAACCTTGTAAAAAGTGTCCGGCCCCGCCGTGTTCAACAAAGAAAAAACCGTGACGCTCAAGGGCAATATCCCCCGGTTGTCACTGGCAAGGACGACGGCGAATTCATTCTTTTTCATCGGAGGAAGCGGGTAGGATCAATGGCGGAACAGCTGAGGCACTCTCTTGCGCATCTTCTTCCAATAATAGGAAAAGCCCAGTTCGGACTTTCCGGCCAGCCAGGATTTCAGCAATTTGGCTTCCCTGGCGGTCAGGCGGCCGTCATCCTCCTGCGGGCGATACAGGCCCTCTTCACGGAGCACGCGGCACACTGTCCGGGTAACGTCCTTCTGTTCGGAATGAGGCGCATACTTGCGTACATTGCGCACGCTCATCACCAGCATCTTCAGAAAAGCCGTCCTGTACTCCTCAATAAGTCCATCCTCCTTCCACGCTTCCAGAATCAGCAAGGCCACTTTTACGTAATCCAGGGATTTCAGGGAATAGCCGGAGGTGAATTCCTCCGTAATGGAACCTGCCCGTTTGCGGTACACGTACAACGGTTCACGGACAATGGATGCGCGCTTGCAGAAAGGATACGTCACGTAATGGAAATACATGTCTTCACAGACCAGCCCTCCAGGGAACCGCCTCCCGCACGCCTCCACCACGGAACGGCGTATCATCAGACCGTTGGTTCCATGATGAACCTTTCCGATCGTATCCGGAGTACAGAAAATCCAGCTTTTGTCCGCGTCCGTCCCGCTTCCCGGTAGAAAGAAATCCTCCCGGTCCGGTTCATCCTCGTAATAATAGCGGTAGCCACAAACAAGGCGGTCCGCATGGCAGGCGCATGCCGTCTCATACATGCGCTCCAGGGCGTCCACCTCCAGCCAGTCGTCCGAATCCACCATCATGAGAAACTCCCCTCCGGCATGTTTCATGAGAAGATTCCGCGTCCGGGAAATGCCGCCGTTCACAGGAGCGCTGACAAGCCTGATGCGGGAATCCTTTGCCATCCACTCCTTCACAATGGATGCGGACTCATCCGTAGAGGCATCATCCGCGCAAATAATTTCCAGGTCTTTCAGCGTCTGGCTGCAAATACTTTGAAGGCACGCTCCCACATAAGGAGCCACATTGTAAACGGGTATCAGAACAGATATTTTGGCAGGCCGGTCCATGGTCAACTTTTCATAAGAATATAAGGATTATCCATGTAAATAGGGTTCTAGGGAAGCCCACACCTGATCCACCGTGATTTCCTCAATGCCTCCCGGGGAAATCAGGTTCGTGATGCGTCGGGCCGTGATGGCGGACTTGCGCGTCCGGTGGCAGAAAAGGGCTGTTACGGGTACGCCGGAATAGGCGCACATGTGCGTCGGGCCCGTATCATTGCCCACGCAGGCCAGGGAGCGCAACGCCATCTGAGGAATATCCATCAGGGAAGACTTGCCCAGAAAACTGACAGCCAGCGGAGAACAGGAGGCAATGGCCTCCACTTCCACGGCTTCCGCCCTCGTGCCGATCACTACGGATGCTATGCTTCGCTCCGCCAGGCGCCGCGCCAGGGAGCAGAAATTCTCCACCGGCCAGCGTTTGTAGGGATGGGAGGGGGAACAACCCGGAATCATCAGCACATAACGTTCCGGAAGCTCGTCAAAATGCCGGCCCTCCCCGTGCATGAAGGACAAATCCGTTAGGACGCGCTCCAGCCGATACGGCGTCCTTTCCACCCTTCCAAGCCGGAAGCTATTTTTTTTCAACAACCTGCGGCGTTCACCGGAATTGCAGGCCACCCAGTCCATATCGCGGTTAAGCAGAAAGCGGACGGCCGGATAATAGCGCTTCCTGGTGCGGGAGGATTCCTGAAGGTCATATACTACATCAAAATTGCCTTCCACAATGGAACGGATGGCCGCCCAGGTGGCGCCTAGCTTCCAGTATGGAACCCGGTCATCCACGATGAAATCGTCAAACACGCCCAGCTGCCTCGCCATCGGAACGAACATCCCCATCGTCATCAGGCTGATATGGGCATCCGGATGCAGCTCCCGGAGGCGCTTCATCGTTCCCATGGCCAGCACCACGTCGCCCAGAGCTCCGTGCTTGATGATCAAAATGCGCTGTGCAGACATGAATAAAAACAATCCGGGGTTAAACGTAGCTGTCCTCCCGGTCCAGATACTTCTGCACATACTGCCGTACGCCGTCTTCCAGGGAAGTCATGGGCGCCAAGTATCCGGCGGCGCGCAGCCGGGAAAGGTCGGCCTGCGTGTAATACTGGTATTTGCCCTTGAGTTCCTCAGGCATTTCCCGGTAACCGATTTTTTCCTGAAGGCCCAGGGCATTGAACGCCGCCTTGGCCAGATCGTAAAACGAACGCGCCTCCCCGGAACCCACATTGAACAGGCCGCCCACTTCCGGATGGTCCAGCAGCCAGAGAACCACGTCTACGCAGTCCCCCACCCACACGAAATCCCGGAGCTGCCAGCCGTCCCTGTAATCGGGATGGTAGGACTTGAACAGCTTGACGGTCTCATTCACTTTTACCTGGGGGAAAATGTGGGCCACCACGCTCTTCTGGCCGCCCTTGTGGTACTCATTGGGGCCGTACACGTTGAAAAACTTGAGGCCGGCATACTGGGGAGGAACCGGACGCCCCTCCCGCACTTCCCTGGCCACCTTCCGATCAAACAGGGCCTTGCTCCATCCATAGGCGTTCAATGGCCGTAGCGCATTGACATGCTCCAGGGACGGATTGTCGTCAAACCCCATGGAACCGTCCCCGTAAGTGGCTGCCGAGGAGGCGTAAATAAACTGCTTCCCATACAGGGTACAAAATTCCCACAAGTACCAGCTCAATGTAAAATTCGTCCGGATGATCAGATCCGCATCCGTTTCCGTCGTCGCGGAAATCGCGCCCATGTGAATGACGGCTTCGATTTCCTCCGCGTGCGTTTCCATGTAATCAAGCATGTCTTCCGGCGGCACCACCGCGCACAACTCCCGTTTGGCTATGTTTTTCCATTTGTCAGAGGAACCCAGCGTATCCACGACGACAATATCTTTTTTGCCAGCCTTCTCCAGGGCTGCGACAATATTTGATCCGATGAACCCGGCTCCGCCTGTGACAATGATCATAACAGAAAAATAGATAAAGAAGTTGTACCGCCTTCTTTTACCACAGTCTCCCTGTGCTAGGCAACTGCCATTTGAGATGTCCCGGAAGGCGACTTTTCAACAAATTTACGGTTCGGGTACTCCAACTCCTATCCCGACAAGATGGAAATCCATGGGAATGAAACCATATCAGCCTGCTTATCGTACTTTTGCCCCGGTCCCCGGACACACGCTTACACGCTGGGAAAGTTTTCAATGACCTGCTTGCCAAAAATTACCATTGACCGCGGATTTTAAATCCGTTACACACAAGAAACCTTCTTATGCTTCCCGACGTCTCCATTATCGTTCCCTGCTTTAATGTGGCCGCTTACATAGATATCTGCCTGGAAAGCCTGACCCGGCAAACTCTTCGCAACATAGAAATTATCTGCATCAATGACGGTTCCACGGACAACACATGGAACTGCCTACTCCGATGGCAGATGAAGGATGGCAGAATCATCCTTCTGAACCAGTCCAATGCAGGCGTTTCCGCCGCACGGAATGCGGGGCTGGATGCGGCGCGGGGACGTTACGTCGGCTTTGCAGACCCGGACGACTATGCGGACCCTGAAATGTACGGGCGCCTCCTTTCCGGAGCACTGGAACATGATGCGGACGTAGTGGAATGCGGAAATCATGTTTTTTCCGATACCACGGCGGAGCTGATCGCCTCCAGAAGAAGATCGCCCGCATGGAACTTTGAACCGGATGCCTCTCCTGCCAACTTCTTCCGGGATTCCGTCTGGGGAAAGATGGATATCTGCGTATGGAGCAAGCTGTTTCGAAGAAGTATGCTGGAAACGCACCGCCTCAGGTTCCACGCCGATCTGAAACGTGGAGGGGAAGACGAAACATTTCGCCTGACAGTCCTTCCTCATGCTTCACGCCTTCTGTTCATTCCGGACTGCCTGTATTATTACCGCCTGATGCGCCGGGGCTCCCTTTCCAGACACTGCGACGACATTACCCACGCCCAATGCGTGCAGGAATTCCGCAGGCTATTGTACATCGTGGACTACTGGAAGGAACACGGCTGGTTAAACGCCGGCCTGTTTGCCTACGGCGTGCGGAAGCTCAAGCCCTTTTTCATCTCCAAGCATCCGCTTTTCAACCGGATGACCTCTCCCCAGAAGCGGATCATTCTGGCATGGTGGCATGAATTCTACCGGCAGGCCGGAGGCGACATCTTCCTATCCACCCTTTCCGAACGGGACAGGCAGCTAGCCGACCTGCTCAATGCAGTTCCTCCTCCCCCCAACGGCTTCAGCCGCATTCTGCTGCTGGCGGGTTCCTGCCTTCCTGGGCAAAAAGGAAGGTACTATTCCTGCAAACGGATTCTTTCCACCCACCTTTCCGATGTCCCTCCTTTCTCAGGCCTCCCGGAAATTTCAGGGCAAAGGCCCGATTGACAATCCCTCACCTTCCCTATATAACGCAGCACATTAACTTGCCGCTTGATGAACCATTTTATTTCATTCGCAGACTCCCGCATGACGGACTCCCTGAACCGTCTGTGCCGTCAGGCGGAGGCCCTGGAGTTTTTCGATGAAATCACATCGTTCACGGAGCACGATCTTCTCCCGGAATTCACCAGCCGCATGGGAAAATACCTGATCCCCTCCTGCAAGGGATTCGGCTACTGGTCCTGGAAACCCTGGATCATCAGCCACGCCCTGCGGAAAATGAAGGAAGGGGACCGCCTCCTGTATCTGGATGCCGGCTGCCACATCAATCCGGAAGGCAGGAAACGCTTCCGGGAATACGTGGACATTCTGGACCGGCACAGCAACGGCATGCTGGTATTCTACAATGGACAGCCGGAATACAAATGGACCAAGGGGGATATCTTCCGCCATTTCTCCATCTCCCCGGAAAATACCCGCATCACACATACCCAGCAAATCGCGGCCGGACACGTCTTCATCAAAAAAACCCCATGGACGGTAGAATTGATCCGGGACTGGCTCCATATCTTCTACAACCATCTGAATCTGGTGGACAACTCCCCCTCCGTCTCTCCCAATCTGGAGGGCTTCGTGGAAAACCGGTATGACCAAAGCATTTTTTCCATCCTGTGCAAACTGCGTGGCATTACTCCGCTCGACTGTTCGGAAACCTACGCGGAAGATTGGAACCAGCTTGCCGCCTTCCCTTTCCAGGACCGGAGGGACATGGGGCTGCGGCCGCCCGGAAAAGGAAAGTGGATAAAAAAAATCAGGAACTTTTTCTCCTGCAAATCCAGCGGATTAGGAATCCGGAAATAATCCCCCGCCTCCTTCACATGCATGTAAGTCATGTGAACGGAAAATATTATAAAATGAAAGGCCGGAACGGACCAGGCACCTCATGCGCAAGCCTTGGCAGGCCCATCATTCTGTTCCACCTCAGGCACAGCCGTTTATATTGACTCCGGATTCCTAATCCACATAATCCCCATGTGCCTTTGCATCAATGTTCAAAAGTATTTCAGGTATCTCACAGCGTTTCATCCAGTTCCGCCCCTTATCGTCTGAACGATGCCCTGGCCAGAAATATCTCCGGCCTGGAATCCGTCCTGCTGCTGAGAAGAAAAAAAGAAATAAAAGGCATTGAAATCAAACGGTCCGCCCCAAGAAGAACGGCGGACGCCCTGCGCCGCCATGCGGCGGATGCGGTTAAAAGCCTTTTTCCGGACAGAAGGAAGGACCTTCCCTTTTCCCTCAACGTGTTCGGCATGGGATTTGATCTGTCCCAAATGGAACAGGCCGACCTGATTCATCTGCACTGGATAGGGGGGCGGACGCTCGACTTCAGCAGGCTGGGCCGGATCCGCCGCCCGCTGGTCCATACCCTGCACGACTTGTTCGCCTGTACGGCGGGATGCCATTGCCCGCTGGAATGTACGGGATTTCATGAAGGATGCCGCGGCAAATGCCCGCAACTGGGAACTCCCCGTCTGTTTCCGGGCCTGCCTGCATGGCTGTTTGACCGGAAGAAAAAAGCATTCGGCAGCATCCGTTCCCTGACTCTTGTAACCCCCTCCCGGTGGCTCAGGCAGCAAGTGGAAAAAAGCTGCATGTTTCCCGGCAGGCGCATCGTACAAATCTACAACCCCGTGGATACGGAGATCTTCCATCCGGCAGAGGACAGGCAGGCCAAAAGGAAGCAAATGGGCATCAATCCGGAAGCCTTCGTCATTGCGTGCGGCGCTACGGGCCTGTTCAATCCTGTCAAAGGCGGCCGCTTTATTCCTCTCATCCTGGACGAACTGCACCGCCGCGGCCACAGGAACATCCACTTGATCCTCTTTGGCTCCCAGGAAAAATCACCGAACTTTCCGTACGCCTGCACCAGCATGGGATTCATTACAGACGCCCGTGAACTGGCGGCCCTTTACAGCACGGCAGATATTTTCCTGAATCCCAGCCTTCAGGACGTACTTCCCAACGTCGCTCTGGAATCCATATCCTGTAAAACGCCATCCGTTACATTCCGGACAGGAGGAATTCCGGAAGTGGTGCTGGACGGCCTCACCGGCCTCATTGCAGACCAGGGCGACGTCCGGGCCATGGCCAATCATTGCGAACGGCTGATGCTGGACAGAAAACTGCTCCATTCCCTTGCGGAAGAAGGCCGGAAACACGCGGAACGGGTATTCTCCTATTCCGTTATTGCCGAACGGCACGCCAAACTATACGAAGAAACGCTCCGGGAATTCCATGCACGAAAAACGGAAAACAACTAGCCGTGCCTTGCATTTCCTGCGGAAAGGGGAATATCCCTTTGGAATTGACAACAAAAGGCATCCTTCTAAACTCGTTCGTCCTGTCCTTCCATGAAAACGCTTAAAATTTCCTTTTTACAATCCACTCCGGACTTCGGAAAGGAAAGTTTCCGGCGGCTTCTTCAGGACCGGTACCACGTGGAGGAAAATGATTCCGACTTCGATTACCTGGTCGCCACGCCGTGGTTCTACGTCAATCGTGAAGCATTCTACGACTTTCTGGAACGCGCACCGGGCCATGTCACCATCATGTACGGCTGTCATGAAGCCATTGCACCCGACTTCATGCTGTTTGACTACTATATAGGAGTGGATGCCATCCCCTACTATGACCGTACCGTGAAACTCCCCAGCCTGCGGCCCCACCTGCAGGAAGTGCACGGGGCCAAGGAAGGGCTGAATGCGGAAAATCTCCTCGCCGCCAAAACGGGGTTCTGCAACTTCATTTACGCCAACCGCAAATCCCATCCCAACCGGGACGCCATGTTCCACAAGCTTTCCGGTTATAAATTCGTCAATTCCCTGGGAAGCCATCTCAACAACACGCCGGGAGACGGCCGCCGGGCGGAAGACTGGTACGCCTCATCCATTGAGATGAAAAAACCGTACAAATTCTCCATTGCCTTTGAGAATGCCTGGTATCCCGGCTACACGAGCGAGAAAATCGTCACCAGCATGCTTGCCGGCACCATCCCCATTTATTGGGGCAATCCGGACATCGGCAAGGAATTCAATACCCTTTCCTTCATCAACTGCCATGAATTTGCTACACTGGACGACGCTGTGGCCTACGTGAAAAAGGTGGATGAAAATGATGATCTTTGGTGTGAAATCATGTCCCGCCCCTGGAAAACGCCGGAACAGGAAACCCTGTTTCTGGAAGAAACGGCCCGGGAGACGGAAAAACTCTACAGGATTTTTGACCGGCCTCCGGAAGAAGCGCACCGCAAAGGGGACGGCACCTGGATATCCTACTACCAGCGTTTTCTGAAACGCGGCCACAAGGGCCGGCTGGCGTGGCACAGTCTGAAATCCCGTCGCCGGAAATAACGACCACGGTATCCCGCACGGACACTCCGCGTACAAGTCTTTTATTCCTTCCTGCCATCTCTCTCGCTTCCCCTCTTCATCCCTATCTGCAAATACCTTTCTGAAAACTTTTGTTCCCCTTTTTCCCGGCAAGGCCGGGGCCCCTTCGCGGGACATACTTTCCGCCCACTGATGCCCTGCGGCACCAGGAAAACGGCCGCCAGCGCCATTGACCGGCTTTTCCCGGAATGGGAGAACACGGCATCCAACCGACCTGCCGCCATTCGTGGGAAAACGGCGGACCCTTTGACATTGACAAGGCAGGTGCTCCCCCTACACTACGGGCACGAAGGCGCTCCGCAGCTTCCCCGCATTCCGGAAATGCGGCACCTTTCCCGCCCCTTTCTTCAACACCAGCTTCATATGCAGGATTCCAGCAGCCCCATACGCATCAAGGTCATCAGAAAATCCACCAAGGCCTCTCCCGACGAGACGGACTCCCTGCTTTGGGACGGTTGCCTGTTCTGCACGGATGCCGCCATGACGGACTACGACTGGGTGCTGGTGTACGACGAATTCCCCAGGCACGACATCGGCACCATCAGGAATGAAACGGAACCCCTGCTCTGCCCGCCGGACCAAACCATCCTGATCACGGTGGAACCGCCATCCATCAAAATATACAGCCGTGCATACACGCACCAGTTCGGCACCGTCCTGACCACGCATTCCCCGACAGACCTTCCCCACCCCAACCACACGCTGGGCCGTGGTTGCCTGGAATGGCTGTACATCAAACCCATGCAGGAAATCCTGGACCAAAAGGAATTTCCCAAGACCAAAATGCTTTCCACCATCTGCTCCGCCAAGCAGCATACGCACACGATGCATAAAATGCGCTACGACCTCACGCGCTACCTGGCGGACAGACTGCCGGAACTGGACTGGTTCGGGCACGGCATCCGGGAAATAGACAACAAAACCGTCGCCATGGACGACTACAAGTACCATCTGTGCGTGGAAAACCATCTGGAACCCCACCACTGGACGGAAAAGCTTGCGGACGCCTTTGTCGCCATGACCCTCCCCTTCTATGCCGGGGATCCGCTTGCCACGGAATGCTTCCCGCCGGAAAGTTTCATCCCCGTCCCCATGGACGATCCCGGGAAAGCCTTTGAAATCATCCGCAAATCCATGGACGACGGCGAATATGAAAAACGCCTCCCCGCCATCCGGGAAGCACGCCGCCTGGTTCTGGAAAAATACAACATGTTTGCCCAGACGGCCGCAGTCATCCGCAACCATCGCGGAACGGGAATCGTCCGGCCCGGCGCCATTCTGAAAGGGCGCCACGTCCTGCGGAAAAACCCGGTCAATGCTGTCCGGGAATTGATCGACACGCTGGCCTATAAAATCCGGTCCCGCAAAAAACGTAAAACCGGAACCCCGGCATAACCCGGATTCCGGCTGTAACTTTTACGAAAAGCCTTGCTCCTTTACCAATAAAGAGAGCTGCTGGCGGGCATTCGGGAAATTGCCTTGCGGCAGGCGGAGCGCGCCGCCTCGGAACGGTGGTAGGACTCCCCGGGGGAACTTTCTCCCTGGTATTCCGCCAGCTTTTTGCCATTTAAATCATGCACGGTGACCGTGACCTTTGTCTTGTATCCCGGCCGTGTATCAGGCCCCGGAGTAGAGACAAAGTAAAGGCCCTTGCGGATCAGGGTATGTTCTTCCGCCGTCTTGTTGACAGTGACGACGGCTCCGTAATTCCCCTCTCCGGGATACATGACCCGGAATCCCTTGGCGGACAGGCCGGCCGTGGCCGTACCCCTCATGTCCCAGTCGGAGCACTGGACGCTGATATTGTGGTATGTGGCGCGGCGTTCGGCAGCGGCACGCTGGTTTTCCTCCATTTCCTTGGAAAACTGCGCCCATTCCTCCGCCGTACAGCCTGCCAGTAAAACCAGCATGCCGGCGGTACACCACCTGGTCCATTTCCCATATCTCATCGTCTTAAAAATGTCCGGCTCTCCTGCGGCCTGAAACATGTTTCAGGCCGTTTTCATACGGAACACCGTGAATGAACCAGAAAAACATCAGTCGGACTTGCGGGAGCCGTGCTTCTTGGCTTCCCGTTCCTCTTCCTTCTGCTTCTTCAGGTCTTCCTTCATCTTGGCCTTCTCTTCCGCATCCAGCTTGCCGTCCTTGTTGGTATCATACTTTTCCAGCATGGCGGCCTTCTTCTCTGCGGAGGTCATCTTCTTGGGAGCGTCTTCAGCAGCCATGGACGGCAGCGCAAACATGGCGGCAGCGGCAATAAACAAATACTTCTTCATGATAAAATAAAAGGTTTTTATAACTACTCCCGTTCTACTCCCGCACTGCGCCCTTGTCTCTCTTTTTCTTGCAAAAAAACGGGAAATCCCTGCCATACTCCCCTGCTTATGCATACCCTACCCCTTGCCGAACGGGAAAAACAGGGGAATCACAACGATCATTACCAGCCCCATGATCACCTGGAGCGGCACGCCGACCTTCACGTAATCCATGAACGTGTACTTGCCCACCGGCATCACCAGGGCATTGGGAGGCGTGGAAAAGGGAGAGGCGAAACACATGCTGGTGCCCACGGAAACCGCCAGCAGCAGCGGATAGGGGCTGATTCCCATGCTCACGGCGGACTGCACGGCAATGGGCGCCAGAAGCACCGCCGTAGCCGTATTGCTGATGAACATGGTCAGCAAAGACGCCGTGAAATAAATGCCGGCAAGCAGGGCCATGGAGCCGAACCCTCCCAGCCCCGCCACCAGGCCGTGGGAAATGGCTTCCGACGCCCCCGTCTTTTCCAGCGCCAGGGACATGGGCAGCATGGCCGCAATAAGCACGATGCTTTCCCAGTTGATCGTCTTGTACGCTTCCTGCACGTTGCGCAGGCAGCCGCACAACACCATGAGCACGGCGGCAATCAGTACGGCGGCCACGGCCGGAACCCAGTTGAACACCATCGCGACGATCATCAGGATCATGATTCCGGCGGCCAGGGGAGCCTTGTGCGTCAGCGTCACCTTGGAAGCCTCCGCCAGGGGCTGGCCCACCACCACCCATTCAAACGTCTTTTCGCTCAGTCGCGCGATGTCCGCCCACGTTCCCTGAATGAGAAGCGTATCCCCATATTGGAGCTTCACGTCCTTCAAATTGTGGAACAGGTAATGATTGTCCCTCTGGATGGCCAGAATGTTGACGCCGTACTTGGCACGGAGCCCGGAAGACTTGACCGGGGTATTGATCAAGTCGGAATTGCGCATCAGCAGCATCTCCGCAATGCCGATTTCGTCAAACTTCAACTTGCTCCTGAGCATGGAATCCGTATCTTCCGGCGTCTTCCGGTTGATCATCACGGCTCCGAAATCCCGCGCGAAACGGTCCACGTCCTCAAACTCTCCCATCACGTAAATCACATCCGCCTTCTTCACCCGCGTATCGGACCCCGCCATGGTCTGGCTGACCGTCTGCAGAAAGGAATGGCGGCCGGAATGCCTGCGGCGCACCTCCACAATGTTCACATGGTAGCGGTCCGGAATGTGCAAGTCGTGCAGGGGATGTTCCGTTAACTCGGAATCCTCCAGCACGCGCAGCCGGTACAGGTTGCCGATGATCTGGTATTCGTCTATCAACTGGCTCAGGGACTTTCCCTTGGCCTCGTATTGCGGTTCCTCCCCGCGTTCGCCCAGAAACTTCCTGCTCAGGGGAATCAGGACCAGAACGCCCGTGACAATGCACACGATGCCGATGGGAGTGAAAGAGAAAAAGCCCAGCCCTTCCAGTCCGGCTTCCTGAAGCTGGTTGTTCACCACAAGGTTGGGCGGCGTGCCGATCAGCGTCAGCATGCCCCCCATGCTGCTGGCGAAGGCCATGGGCATCAGAAGGCGGCGCGTCTGAATCCCGCCGTCCGCCGCCAGGCTCACAAGAATGGGCAGCATCAGCGCCACCGTGCCCGTATTGCTGACAAACGCGCCTATCCCGGCCGTCACGAGCATCGTCAGCACCAGCAGGCGCAATTCGCTTTTTCCGGCCATCTTCACGATCCTGCCGCCTATCATTTTGGCAAGCCCCGTCCTGAAAATGGCGCCGCCCACCACAAAAAGCCCCACCATCATCACAACGATGGAGTTGGAAAAGCCGGAAAGCGCCTGCTCCGGGCCAAGAATGCCGAACACCATCAGGCACAACAGGGAACACAACGCGACAATATCCGAACGAATCCTCCCCTGGACAAACAGAATGGCGGAAACTCCCAGAATAATCAGTGTAGTTAACATATCAAATCAATACAGCAGTTGGAAAAGGGAACCTTTTCTAACATATCCGGCCCCTCCTTGTCGACCAGCCCAGAAGTCATCCATGCGGCATACTCACGGGCCTTCCGCCGGAACCGCAGCGGTTTTGCGGAAAAACCCGGCATTCCGGAACGGTTCACGGAGCGGCCAGCGGTAGCGTGATCACGAACGTGCACCCGTGAGGGACGGAATGTTCACAAGTAACCGTGCCGCCATGCAATTGGATGACATGCTTGACAATGGCGAGCCCGAGACCTGTTCCGCCCAGAGCCCGGCTGCGCGCCTTGTCCAAACGGTAAAAGCGCTCAAAAATACGTTGATGGTATTCCTCCGGTATGCCAATGCCGAAATCGCGCACCATGATCTGGACCGTACCATCTGTTTTCACCGCGGCAAGCTCAAGCCGTGACGTCTTGCTGTATCGGACTGCGTTAATAATCAAATTGGACAAGGCCTGCTGCAGCAGCGTTGCGTCCCCCATGATCTCCATCTCGCCGCATGGGGCGATCTCCAGGGAAATCCCCGCCTTTTTTGCTTCAGCCAAGTGATCCATCTGCACTTCCTCAAGCAGCGCGCCGACATCCATCGGGAAAAACACCTTGCGATCGTTTTCCTGCAATTCCTCCAGCCGGGCAAGACCCAGAATCTCCTGGACGAGAAAACTTAACTGCCTGGCCTGCCTCTCCATGGAAACCATGCACTCCCTGCCCGGCTCATTATAGGAAGCATGGCATAATTTCAGTGTTTCCAGAGATGTCAGAATGGCGGTAATCGGCGTTCTGATCTCATGGGACACATTGGCGATAAAATCCCTCCGGAAAAATTCCAGATGGTGGAGAGAGGCCACCATCCGACTCATTTGGTCGGCAATCGTGTTCAGCTCCTGATAAAATTCCGCCACAACGCCCGAATCGAAATAACCGCGGGGCGTATTTAGCTTGCTTTGTGCAACCAGCCGGATGTAGCGCAGAAGCCGTTTCATAGGCCCGTAATAGCGGAAATAACAATAAAGCCAGGCGAGCAGCGGCAGCAAAACAGTCAGTGATACGGCTACATAATAAAATATTCTCAGCGCCGCAGGGATGGCGGAAAGCTCGCTTTCCGGAATAGCCGCGCGGAAGACGAAACGCTGATCCCCGGCATTCAGGGGAACGGCATAAAACAGGGCATCCTCCCTAGCCGCGACACTGTAACGGGTATGCAGGAAGGGCTCCCCCTCCAGCGCTTTTTTTACTTCACGGCGGTTGAGGTAAAGAGTGCGGTCCTCTTGATCCAGCTCGGAGTCGGCAATGATTTTTCCCTCTTCATTGATCAAGGATAGTCTCCAGCCCTTGTTCCGGACCTTTCCGAACAATTCATCTAATTGTTCAGGGCTCTCGTTTTTGGAAATAAGGCCCTGCACCAAAACAGCCTCTCGTTCCACCACCTCCCTGATGTGTTCAATTTGATCTTCCTGATAATGCCGGGCAATCGACTGGTAAAGAACAAACTCAACATAGCATCCGCCTGCCAGGACAAGGCATGTCAGCCAGGGGAAAAGGGAAATCAGCCTGGAAGAAAACCTGTTCATGGCAAATGCTTGAGGCGAAACCCCACACCGCGCACGGTCTCAATATGGCCACTCCACGGCTTCAACTTCCGGCGTATGGAAAACATCTGAACGTCGATCGAATGTTCAGTAGCGGAATAATCTTCTCCCTTTACTTTGCATATTAATTGTTTACGGGTGAACACCTGCCCAACATGGCTCAAAAGCAGGCAGAGTACGTCAAACTCCATGGCCGTCAGGGATACAGGGTCTCCGTTCAGCGTGATGGAACGCTCCCGAATGGAAAGCACCAGCCCATCCAACATTAGCTGGTCCCGCGGCTGGTCAGTCACACTCTTCCTGAGCTGGGTTTTAATGCGCGCCAGAAGTTCCTCTGTATTAAACGGCTTAGTGACATAATCATCCGCTCCGATCTCCAGCCCCGCAACAATATCGGAAACTTCATTCCTTGCCGTGAGCCTGATGATGGGAACAGCTGCCGTATGGGGGGGGTGGACCTGAGTATGCGGCAGACGGTAAGCCCGTCCATTTCCGGCAGCATGATATCCAGTAAAATAAGATCGGGAGTCCGGCTCAGCGCCGCTTCCAGTCCGCTTACGCCTGAATTTTCAACGCGTACGTGGCAGTACCCGTGGTAAGAAAGAAAGAGCTTGAGCATCTTCGCAATGTCAAAGTCATCTTCAACAATCAAGATTCGGTCCTTATTCATCCTGCCTGCGCGGTTGGTCTGTAGTTCATGGGTAGTAGGGAAAAGCGCCGCACCATGAAAGGCAGGCCATTCCCACGTGATGCTGAAAGAATCCGCTAACGGGATTCACACGAAACAAAGGCGCTGCCCCCGTGTCCGCCTCTTCCGGCGGCGGCGCTTGGAATTCCTGTAGGAGCAACGATATTGAAATACGCAGAAAACGAATTCAAGTCTTTTGTCCGGCGAACCTTTTTATGGGGCGGTTCCCGCCCTTTTTCGTCCTTCCCACGCCTTTTCTTCCTGCCGGTGCGGCTCAACGGGATTCCCTGCCGATCCATTGAAAAAGAGCGGAAAAAATAATCCGGGAAGCCTTATCCTCAGCGTTTTTTCAGTATATTATTAGTATTCCGTCAGACCCCTTGAAAACCGGAATGCACTCTTTTATAAGCAGGCGTTGAAAGGCCTCTTCCATGGGTATTTCACCATCGGCAAAGAGGAATCATGAAAACGTACTTACCTGATCCATGAACACAACAACACTGCAAATGCCATTCAAGCGCATCCGTGCACTGCAAAAAACCTGACTTCCCCTCTCCTGAAGCGGCATGGAGGAAAACCATTTCACAGGGAGCAGGAATTCCTGATCCATTTTTAATTTTATCAATAGAAACAGAGCAGCATGAATCATCACAGGAAAACCGCAAACAACGAGATCCGGAAGAAAAAAGTTCTTGAACGCCTGGAGTGGGCGGCAGGCAATACGGCCGACCGCGTGGAACGCCGGTTCAGTTCGGAAATAGGTCTGGATGATTACCAGTGGAACTCTGTCGCAAAAAATTTGGCAGTAATGAAATCTCACGCCAGGAAAAGGCATCCCTGGCTAAAAGGATCTTCAAGGCCTCCATCAATCCCTTCACGGTCATTCTCATTACCCTCGCCCTGGTGTCGGCGGTGATGGATATCGTCATTCCGATGTATGCCAACCATCGGGAAGTGCCTGAAAGGCGCCATCTTATTGAACAAATATACAAGGATAGGGATGTCCCGGCCTCCTCCAGGGAAGCCCTGCTGGAGGCCATTAACCGGAAAGGAAACCTCCGGAACCTCGCCCTGGAACAAAAAATCCGTCTGGCTGGCGCCCTGCAAGACAACTCGGAAATCCTCGACGAAATGCTGGAAACCGAAGAACCGGACGTCCTGACCGTCTTTATTATCATCACGATGGTCATCATTTCCGGTTCCCTGAGGTTCATCCAGGAAACCCGCTCCGGCAATGCGGCAGCCCACCTGGGGAAAATGGTCCGTACCATGGTCTCCGTGGAACGGGGGAACCACGGCTGTATCTCCATTCCGCTTGAAGACCTGGTGGTCGGAGACAAAGTCTATCTGGCCGCAGGTGACCTTATTCCGGCGGATGTCCGTATTATCCAGTCAAAAGACCTCTTCGTCTCGCAATCCGCCCTGACAGGAGAAAGCGAGCCCCGGGAGAAATCCAACACTCCCCTCGTGAATACGGGTACAGAACTGTTGGACTCTTCCTGCATGGCTTTTATGGGAAGCAATGTTATCAGCGGCACGGGGGAAGCCATCGTCATTGCCGTTGGGGACGACACGGTCTTCGGGGAAATGGCTAAATCCATTATCGGCAAAAGCACCCCGATCTCCTTTGAAAAAGGTGTGAACTCCGTTTCCTGGGTGCTCATCAGGGTCATGCTGGTAATGGGGCCAGTCGTCTTATTCATCAACGGATTCACCAAGGGAAACTGGGTGGAAGCCTTCCTTTTAGGCCTTTCCGTCGCCGTCGGATTGACTCCGGAAATGCTGCCGATGACCGTCACAACCTGCCTTGCCAAGGGAGCCGTTACGATGTCCAAAAAGAAAACCATCGTCAAAAATCTGAATTCCATCCAGAACTTTGGCGCCTTCGATATCCTGTGCACGGACAAAACAGGAACCCTGACTCAGGACAGGGTGGTGCTGGAATACCATATGGACGTCCATGGGAAGGAAGACCCGCGCGTGCTCCGCCACGCGTTCCTGAACAGTTTCTATCAGACCGGACTGAAAAACCTGATGGACATTGCCATTGTCAACAAGACTCAGGAAAAGGAAAAGAGCGTTGAAGCGCTCGGAAACCTCAAGGATCAATTTCAGAAGATTGATGAAATCCCCTGGGACTTCACGCGGAGAAGGATGAGCGTGGTCGTTTCCGATAAAAATGGAAAAACGCAAATCATCACTAAAGGCGCGGTAGAGGAAATGCTTTCCGTCTGCTCCATGGTCGAATATTACGGCCAGGTCTATGAACTGACACCGAAAATCTGCGCGGAAGTCCTTAAAACCGTAGATGCCTACAATGACGACGGATTCCGCGTCATTGCCGTCGCCCATAAGAAAACTGAAGTCAAACCCGGAGAATTCTCCATTCAGGACGAATCCGGGATGGTCCTTCTCGGTTACCTAGCGTTCCTTGATCCCCCCAAGTTGAGCGCCGTTTCCGCATTGAAAGCCCTGCACGAACATGGTGTGGAAACCAAGGTGTTGACCGGAGACAATGAGCGTGTGGCCTGCTGCATTTGCACGCAGGTCGGAATATCCGTGGACCGTATCAAGACCGGAGCGGAAATCGAAAAATTGTCAGGCCCGGAACTTCAACGGGTTGTGGAAACAACCAATGTATTCGCCAAACTCTCCCCTTCTCAAAAGAAACTGATTGTAAAAGCACTAAGAAATAATGGACATATCGTCGGCTTCATGGGGGACGGCATTAATGACGCCGCTACGATGAAAGCTTCCGATGTAGGAATCTCCGTGGATACCGCTGTTGGCATCGCCAAGGAATCGGCAGACGTCATCCTGCTTGAAAAAAACCTGATGGTTCTGGAAAACGGCATCATTGAAGGGCGGAAAACATACGCCAACATGATCAAGTACATTAAAATGACTGCCAGCAGCAACTTCGGCAACATGTTCTCCGTACTGGCGGCCAGCGCCTTCCTCCCCTTTCTTCCGATGCTGCCCGTACATCTTATCTTCCTGAACCTCATCTACGACCTTTCCTGCACCGTCATCCCGTGGGACAACGTAGATCCGGAATTTCTGAGGAAACCAAGAAAATGGAATGCCCAATCCATCGGCAACTTCATGGCGTGGATCGGCCCGACCAGCTCCATCTTTGACTTCACGACTTACATTTTCATGTTCTTCGTGTTTTCGCCGTTGATGGTGGCCCAGCTCTTCCCCGTGGAAGGACTGCCCATGCTGCCCCTTTACCATGACCTGCCACAATTCTATTCCGGAGAAATGCTCAACAAGGTGCAACTCTACTATGCCGGGCTCTTCCAGGCAGGATGGTTTGTGGAATCCATGTGGAGCCAGACACTGGTCATCCACATGATCCGTACACCCAAGCTGCCCTTCATCCAGAGCAGAGCTTCATTCCCGCTGACAACCTTGACATTTTAGGAATCATCGTCCTCACCATTATTCCGTTTACGGAACTGGGCAGCAAGCTGGGCCTGTTCCCATTGCCGGAAGGCTTTTTCATCTATCTTGCTGTCTGTGTTTTAGCGTACATGCTGCTGGCCACCTGCATCAAAAAAGCATACGTCCGGCATTATGGAGAACTCTTGTAAGAAAGGAACATTACCATGGAAATCATGATGGCACTGGACCCCATGTTCTGGGTCACGCTTGGAATCACTGTATTAATCGCATTATCCATGATCGTCATTGCCTATTCTTTCCCCAAATATAAGGAATAGGGATAGGTCACGACCATGCATGCGGACTTCGTGCTACTCTGCCTGGTGGTACGGACGGAGCGGGAAAAAGACCGATAATAGATATTTACAAATAGATTTTCATTTATTGTAAATTAAAAAATATTTGAGGGAATATCATATTCGGTTCCTTCTGATATTTTTTGACTTGATAACATTTTAGGATCAACCATATGAAAATTTAACGTTCCTACTATAACTCTTAATTGCTCTTTATATTCTTTAAGATAATTCGAAATCTCTTTTTTTTGAAAAGCATTTACCCGTGTACTTTCAATAAGAATTATTGCTCTATGTTTTAAATTTGAATAATCTATGCGCTCTCCATAAAATGTCGAGCTTTTCATAATCATTTTCTCAATTTCTTCGATAGAATATTTATAGTCTCTTGAAATTTCTTCTCTATAAGAATTTGGATCCTTTTTGAAAGAAGATTTAATTTTCACTAATTTTTCTTTATGATCAAAAATTTCCCCTATTGCGCCTTTATTAAGAGGATATCTTTTCGTATGATCATATCTTTCATATTTTTTATTCGGAGAATATCTTGATAAAACAAAAAAAGCATTATCAACAACTGCAAATAAAGTAATTCGTTCCTCTTTTTCAGATTTTTTATCAAACCCAGCTTTCTCTGAGATAGTTTTTAAAACATTATATGTTAATGCACTAACACATGCAGATAATGAATTAGAAGCATTTTCTAAATTTTGGAAATTTTTTCTATAATTCTCACTATTTAATTCTCTATAAGAGTTAAATACATAAAGTGCTATTATAATAACAAATAGCATGTATTCATAATGATAATATACTGAAAAATCTAATACATTATCGCCTTTTTTTTCAACTAATTTACCTCCTAAAAAAAACAATGGAGGTGCTGAAAAAGCAACAACCCTGTTTACCCATTTGTTATGGAGCATTTCCTTACTGTGCGTGTTTAACAATAGCTTTCACAGGTTTTGCATTTAGCATATAAATTTCTATTGCCGTAATTATATCTTCAGGATATTTTTTACTGTGAAAGTCTAACAATTGCTGTTTAAAGCTTTCAAGATGATATAGGGCTATACGATCCATATTAGATAACTCAAAAGGAGTAAATTGTATGCCAGAATCGGCATGGAAAAGTATAAGAGGGATTGCAGAAGATTGCGTATTTGTCATATTCGATGAGAGATCCCCTGTACGTATAGAATTCATATTGGGACCTTTGATATTTCGATTTATTACAGCCATAATGGGTAAATTTCTGTTACAAATACTACCTTTAGTAAACAGATTTATTACAACATGTATAGACATGCTTAACAAGAAAATTGTGAGAAAAATGACTATTAATATATTATAATCTTTGTAATTTTCTAAAAAATATAGAAAAAAAATAGATATATTATGAAAATCAAAATCATTGAATTGCGACAGCTTCTCTAAAAACATTTATACCATTTTAAAAATGTTAATCCTTGATTGTCAATAAATAATTCCCAGGGATCATTATGCCTCTATCGCAATTCATTTTCCAATTTATCAAATGTCCTTGAATAAATAAGGATTAAAAAATAAAAAATCTTGCAAAATAATTTTACAAGATTCTAAAAATAAATGGTGGGTAGAGAAGGATTCGAACCTTCGAAAGCGAATGCTAACAGATTTACAGTCTGCCCCCTTTGACCGCTCGGGAATCTACCCACTTGAAGTGATGTGGGCCGAATGTATAGGCTTCCCCCGCGCTTGGCAAGTTTTTTTTTCAGTTAAGCCGTATCCGGATGGAACAAAAGCTCATTGCCCCTCCTACAAGTCAGCCACATATACCGGAGCGCGGCTGTCCACGGAGTCCGTCTCCAGTTGTTCAAGCTGGGGAAAAATATTTTCCATGCTCTCCCATACGGCGGGGATGATCTTGATCCCGGTTCCAAAGCGGGCGGCAATCATCAAGGCGTCGGACGGACGGGCATCCAGTTCCACCAGCTTCTCCATGACTTCATTGACGGCTTCCACCGCTACCCGGGCATAAAAGACTTCATCCTTCCTTCCGTTAATCAGCACCAGTCTTACCCGGCATTCCATGGCGGAGAGCAGGTGCGCCAGCAGGGAGGAAGTGTCCGGCCGGGTCGGGCGTTCGCCCTTCAGCACCTGTTCCAGAGCCATGCCGTCCGGCAGCTCCATGAAAATGATGCCTACCTTGCCGGTAAGCGGATCACGCAGGCATACCCCCGCGCCTGCCCGCGTATAGAGCAGCGCATAAGGTTCCACGGTAATCAGCTTTTCTTCCGGCATGGCAGGCAAAAGTTCGGGAATTAAAAACCGGGATTGATGACCCGTTCCGTATAGCGGGTAGCCACCTTCACATATTTTTCCGCCCACTTGCGGTTGTTGGCCTGGGATTCCGGCCCCAGGTCCTTGACTACCTTGGCGGGGGAGCCCAGCACCAGGGAATTGGGAGGAATAATCGTGCCCTTAGTTACGAGGGAATTGGCGCCGACGACGGATCCGCGGCCGATAACCGCGCCGTCCAGAATGGTGGACCCCATGCCGATGAGGCACTCGTCTTCTACCGTGCAGGCATGCAGAATCACGCCGTGGCCCACGGTCACGTAATTGCCCACATAGCAGCCGTAATCGTCCGCCAGGTGAATACAGCTATTGTCCTGAATGTTGGAATAGTCTCCAATGACAATCTTGTTGATATCTGCACGCAGGGTGGTGTGATACCAGATGCTGGCGTGCTCTCCAATGGTGACATCGCCGATCAGGTCGGCGCTGTTCGCCACAAAAGCGCTATCCGCCACTTTGGGCCAGAAGTTCGCGTAAGGTTCTCTTGCCATATGGGACATGTATTAGTTGAAGATAAGACAGCATTCCAGCTTAAAAACGTTCATTCCACGGATATGCCGCAACCCGGGACAAGAGAGGTCGGCGCTCCCTTCCCGGCGGAAACGGAGCGTGCCTTCCCCACTCCGGCAATCGTCCGGATCAACGTTCCTCCCTGATGCCTTTCTTACTGTTTTTCTCCCGCTTTTCCGCGTCTTTCCGCAACAGGGCGGCCTTCTTTTCATTCCCGCCCTTCTCGTAATAGCCGGCAATCCTTTTCTGAATGGAGACTTCCTTCTTCACCTTGAAATAGTCGTCCGACTTCGTCCGGATATACCTGTTGTAGGAGGATTCCGCCTCCTTGGCCAGCTGAAGCACAGCGGCCTGGTCTTCCGAAATGTAGCGGTAATACTGCCCCATCAGGGCTTCAAACACTTCCGCACGCACGGCATAGTCCTTCATGGACTTCCGGTAAAGGGCCGCTACAGCCGCCTTGTCGCCTTTTTCCATCAGGATGTCCGCCTGCCGCTTGATGGCGGCGGAGGTCAGGTCGCTGCGGCCTTCGTCCGTTTCCTTTTCCAATTTTTTCAAGTCGCGGGCCACATTGCGCTTGTTGGTGGCGGCATCGCGCTGGGGGAAGATATATTCATCCTCCACGCGCGCGGCCATGGCCAGATAGTCCGGCCGGGAGCGGAATTTCCGCTTGATCAGGGTGGCCAGCCTGTCCCATTCCTCCAGCTTTGTCCCGCTTTCAGGCCGCGCCATCACTTCAATCAGCCGTTCCCAGCCCAGGGGGCTGCCCGGTGTGTTCTCCGTGGCGGCCTCCAGCATGACCCTGACGCACTCCGGTTTCTGCATTTCTTCAAACAGGTCCGCCAGGGAGAGGTAATCCAGCGTGGCGTCCAGCCTGGCGCCGTTCACTTTCCTGTCCATTCCCTGCAGAAGAGTGGATTCATGTTTGGACTTGCGGTTGTGCGGATGGGAGAAATGGCCGGTATTGTATCCATAGCCTCCGTAGGACTGCCAGGTATCGTCCGCCGTCAGCAGGTTCACCCAGGCATGCGCTCCGCGGTTGCCGTCGCCGGTAACGTATGCGGAGGGAATGCCGTTGCATTTGGCCGTGTTGACGGCAAAATAGGCCTGGTCCATGCAAATGCCGCCTTCATCCAGGATTTCCTGGAAGGAATAGGTATTGTACGGGTCTTTGCCCAGGGCGGCGCGGTCCATGCGGTAGCGGATCATGGAGTAGGCGCCTCCCCACCCCTTGCGCGTCAGGCGCACCTTTTTGCGCGCCCAGTCCATTTCCGACCGCGGAAGGCGGACATCCACGACGAACAGCAGCTCGGACGGGCTCAGCTTGGTAATGTCCGTCAGCAGTTCATGCTTCTCGTCCATTTCCATGAAATATTCGAATACCTGCTCCAGCGTCAGGGGCGTCGTGGAAATGTTGCCGGAAGAGGATGCCCGCAATTTGGACGGACTGGAGGCAATACCGGGGTGGAGCATGGCGCATGCCAGCGCCAGGGAGGAATATTTGCTGCGGGGCATGGCGGACGTTTTCATCCAGAATTCGGCCCATTTCCGCAGGATGCCGGCCCACTGTTCCTTGGGGGTCTGTTCTCGTGCCACCGTACGCAGAAAGAGCTTTACGGGATTGGATGCATCCGAGAAAAGCCACGGATAAAAATACCTGGGCGTGCTTTCCATGGTTTGCTCCCGGATGGTGTCCGGCCCCACCTTGCTGATGACCTGGTACAGCTCGTTGGCGCGCATGAGCATGGGGCTTTGCTTATACATGGTTTCATCAAATTTGCCGAATTTGATGACCTTCACGGCATCCCTTTCCAGATTAGTGCGCAGAAATTCCGCATATAAATCATAACGGCTCGTTTCCAGGGCCAGGTCAAAGGCGTCCTTGAACAACTTCCGGTTGGCGGCATCATTGGCTTTCAGGCTGACGAGCAGCACGGGCTTCTTGAAAATCTCCAGCCGGGGGTCCTCTTCCTGGACGATGGGCTCCACCGGAACCGGCTTCACTTCCTCCGGCTCCTTCTGCTGTTTTTTGGCGGCCTCTTCGGCGGCTCGGCGTTCCGCCTCCAGCCGGGCCTTTCTCTCAGCCTCCGCACGGGCGCGGGCTTCCGCCTCCTTCCGGGCAGCTTTGGCTTCTTGGGCTGCGGCTTCGCGCGCACGCTCGGCCTGGGCCTCCGCTTCTTTTCTAGCAGCCAATTCTGCTGTTTCCGCTTTTCTTTGTTCGGAAACGCGGTAGTACATCATGCCGCCTACCAGTGCCAGTATCACGACAATCGCCATAATTAATCCGCCCGAGGATGATTTTTTACGTTTCGGCGGAGGCGGATTCCAGGAATGGGGAATATTCATAAGGCAGTTTAAGAAATTAAAGTAATTCAGGTAAATTAACAATTTGGAAGGAGCCGCAGCACCCGGTTCCGTTTGACATAAAAGCGCAATATTATTTCAAGGTCAATCTGAAACAACCTGTTTACAGAGATAAGTTTCCATTTGCCTTCCTTCCCGCGCCTGAAGCAGGGAAAACAGAAAGTCGCGGCGCCCTTTCCGGCAAGACATCCGCAGAAAAACAGGATCATTTCTTTTTTCTTGCACAACCCTATTTATTTTCTAGGATAACGACTCCCCTCTCTTCCCAAAAAGTCAGGGAAACATCCAACATATATTCTGTTCAAGAGACTCTACTACTGTTTATCCCGCATGAACCTCCCTCGCATCCATTTTCCCGGTCTGTTTCTCGTTTCCGCATGGCTTTCCTCCGGAAACGCCCTTTGCAACGACATTATCCTGCCGGAGCCGGACAGGAAGGGCGGCAAGCCCCTCATGGAGGCCCTGCAGGAACGCCGGTCCATCCGGACCTTCGCGGACCGGCCCATTCCTCTTGAGGTGCTCTCCTCCCTGCTTTGGGCCGCCCAGGGCGTCAACCGCGAGGACGCGGATTACCGGACCGCGCCGTCATCCCGGAACTCCAATGAAATAGAAATTTACGCGGTTCTTCCGGACGCAGCCTACCTTTACGAGCCGGAAACGCATAAATTGAAGAAAGTGATGCAGGGGGACCTGAGGGCTTCAACAGGTACGCAGGAATTCGTAGCCCAGGCTCCCCTTAATCTGGTGTATGTAGTGGACCAGTCCAAACAGCCCGGCGATTTTGACGCAAAAAGAAAATTGACGACGGCCTGCGCGGATGTCGGTTTTGTCGGCCAGAACGTTTATCTCTTCTGCGCTTCCGCCGGGCTTGGCACCGTCTTCCGCGCCATGCTGAATGAGGAAAATCTTCATGAACGGCTGCAGCTCAATATGTTCAAGAAGGTTCTGTATGCCCAGAGCGTGGGTTATCCTGCCATTCCCTGATGCCGCCATGCCTCTTAAGCCCGTTCTGTTGATGCTTTTTCTGATGGCAGGCTGCATGCCGCCCATCCATGCGGATGCAAAAATAGCAGCGGCCGTACCCGTGTCTGTGAAAAACGTTAATAACTGCTACAAGCTCAGCCGGGAATTATACCGTTCCGCCCAGCCGGACGACGATGGTTTTAAAGCCCTGGAAAAACAGGGCATCAAATCCGTGCTGAACCTGCGGGAATACCACCGTGACGACAATGAGGCGCAGGGAACTTCCCTGAACCTTTACCGCATCAGGCTGGCCGCCGGAAAGGTAACCGCCCAGGATTTGATGGAGTGCCTGCTGCTGATTGATAAAGCTCCCAAACCCATCCTGGTGCACTGCTGGCACGGTTCCGACCGCACAGGCATTGTCTGCGCGGCTTACCGCATCGTCATACAGGGCTGGAGCCCGGAAAAAGCCGAGGAAGAATTGAAGGACGAACGGTTCGGACACCACAAGTCCTATTATTCCAACCTTTCCGAACTGCTGAGAACTACGGACTGGGAGGAGTTCAAGTCCGCCTTTCGCAAACGGAAGGCGGCGCAGGCGTCCTGACGGCAGAAACAACGCCGGAAGAACTCCGGATTCTTCCCTGCCGGGAAAAAGACGGCCATCATCCGCCCTTACCACTGGTTATCCAGGTTCTTCGTATTGACCTTGCCCGGTTCCTTGTTGCGCTCCGTCATGCCGCGGACGGGCCTGGGCTCCGTTTCGTGAAGGTCAAGGATGTCGATCACGTTCTCCCCTTTTTTCAGGAAAGGCGCGGGCACATACAGCCTCAACTGCGGTCCCACGTTCCAGTACCGTCCCACGTTGATGCCGTTGACCCAAACGTATCCCTTGGTATAGCGTGACATGTCCAGGAAGGTGTCGTGAGGGTCCTCAATGTTCAGAACGGCCCGGAAATGGGCTCCTGCCCGATTCTTGGACGATCCCTTCCCCTTGGGAGCCTGCGTAATGGAGGCGGCTGTCAGCGGCAGCGCCCTGACCGTCCATCCCTTCAATTCGCGCGGTCCCAGCTTCACGGCGCCGTGCAATCCCTTGCGGTCGCTCTCCATGCTGATGTGGAAATTGATATGGCCCATGGCTTCCACCAGGATTTCCAGCGTTCCCGGTTTTTTGCGCTCCGGCAGAACCAGGCTTTTCTGCCCCAGGCGGCGGTCCAGCGTGCCGATGAGTTCTCCGTTCAGGTACACCTGCGCGTAATCGCTGGCATTGGACAGTTCCAGCGTTTCGGAAGGACCCGCCGGAACGGCGGTGCTGTAAATGGCCATGCCCTGGTTCTGGTTCCATTGT
>OBZG01000293.1_pt1 | contig 50424 bp, 42 predicted proteins | sample 1550701 | NCBI WGS metagenome assembly OBZG01 (sample SAMEA2580229, study PRJEB22360) | human gut metagenome | biome: human gut; feature: human-associated habitat; material: faeces | place: Denmark | collected 2008/2010
CACCGGACTGAGGGGGGGGGGCAGAGACGGTTTGTCGCCCAGGCCCCCTGCCAATTATTGATGGGGCCAAAAGTTGTATACCGGGCAGCTCACCCTGTGATGCCCATTTCCTTTATTTGCTCCACCGCTTCCTGCTGCACCAGCAGCCCAGCTGAGAAGCCAATCTTGAAGTGGCGCTCATTCTCCTCGCACTGGGCGATGGAAGCCTGATCCTGGAGTTCTTCTACTAGGTCCCGTTGGCTGCTTTGGGTCGTTTCCGCAGCCTCAGCTTGTGGGCAATGTTCCGGGTATCCTGATCCACAATGGCCTCATGGGTGTTTGGGAAGATCATCAGCTCGTCGGCAGTGGCAGCCCGGCGCTGCTTGGTCTTGAACTTCTCACAGATGGACTTGCCCAGCACTGTATACCCCAGGTATTCCTGCCGGTCCAGGATGTGGCCCACAGTGGTGGCCGCCCAACGGTATAATGCAATCATCAAGGCAATCGCAGAGGGGGCTTCTCGCCTGAATGACATCACCACGAAGGTTGGTGAAGAAAACTCTGTGGTGGCAAAATACGGATATCTAGCCGCTTGGGGCATCCACGAAAAACGGACAAACATAAGGCTGCCTCCAAATAAGAAAACATTGGTTCTGGCTGAGAGATTTGCCCTATAGCACCCTGGAAAGGGCTTGGAAATACATCCAGTATTCCACGCGCCCTTTCCAGGGCACTCTGGGCACAAATCTCCGGGCCAGAACTGCTACGCACCCGCCGCCCGGCGATTTTGGGCTAGTGCAAGGAAAAGCAGCGCAGGCATCCTTGCTGGCTGGCAAGCTGCTTTGACACAGCAATTGCACAAAATCGTCAGTCGGCGGGCAATGATTTCTTATTCGGAGGCAGCCAAAGCCTGCTCCTTTTTACGGGAGCAGACTTTATGAAGGCTAAAAAAATAGCCGGACAACAACCAACTGAGGGATCTTCAAAGAAAATCTCTCAATCAGCTGTTGCCCGGCTATCTTGCCATTATGAAGCCTTACCTTCTGATGTGGCACAGTAATGCAGATGAAAGACGCTTGCTCGAGGCCCCTTGAGGGGCTTTGCCAGTAGGCTGCCCTTCTAGGGCTTACTCAAGCCACCGGCTTAGCCGGTGGTTTTGACTCAATGAAGGAGAAATGAAGGGAATATCAGGTTACAGATTCAGTTCAAACTGTTCTGCCGTGATGGTTGCTTTGCCATCGGCAGCAAAGGTGATGCCGTCGGCAGACTGGGGGGTGTAGATCCATACGGTCATGGTCTGTTCACCGTCGTTGGCGAAAACTTCGATGCTGTTTTTGTCCAGCAGGATACGGAGTTTGAGCGCACCGTTCTGGCTGCGGACCTTGCAGCTGCGGCGGTGTACGATGTCGGCACGGGAACCGGCATAGCTGCGGTCCAGCGTCAGCTCGGAAGTGTAGGGGTCGTAGGTCAGGCTGGTGTGATGGTCTGCATCGGCGGCCAGCTTCAGGGTGAAGGAGCGGTATTCGCCGGGCTGCACCGTGACGGTCAGGTCGGCCACACGGCCCTTGATGCCCTCCAGCGTTGTTTCGCCTTGCACCGTCACATTTTCGTGGAAAGTGCGCTTACCATGGACGGCATCCAGCTCCCGCACCGGGGTCTGAATAATGCGTCCGTCCTTGATATGCAGCTCCCGGGGGCAGATGGTCTGCCCGAACCACTTGCAGCCCTGGGGCTTATCCTCGGTGTCCGACCAGGTTTGCAGCCATGCGGTCATGATGCGGCGGCCATCCGGGGCAAGGGTGGTCTGGGTGGCGTAGAAGTCGATGCCGCCGTCCATCAGCTGCACGTTTTCCTTGGTGAAGGTGTGGGCAGCTTCGTCATAGCTGCCGACGAAAGCAATCACGTTGTGACCGTTGTGGAACTCGCCCTTGGGCAGCATCTCCATGGGTCCCAGCATCAAGACCTGCTTGCCGTCCAGCGGAAAGAAGTCCGGGCACTCCCACATTTTGCCGTACTGATTGTTGCAGCGTTCCAGCACCGTGACAAAGTGCCAGTCGAAGCCGTCCTTGCTCTGGAACAGTGCCGCTGCGCCGCTGCCGTCCTCGGCCAGGCAGACGGTGACGGCGGAGTAGGTGCCGTCGGCCTCACGCCAGATCTTGGGGTCCCGGAAATCAAACTTGCTGAAGCCTTCCGGCAGGTCTTTCTGGGTCAGCACCGGGTTGCAGGCAGGCTTTTCGTAGTTCAGTCCGTCACCGATGGCAATGCTCTGGGTCTGGATGTCCCGCATCTCCCCATTGGGCTGCTTTTCTGCCACCACGCTGGTGTACATCAGCAGCTGTTTGCCATCGTCCATCTCGGTGGCAGAGCCTGAGAAGCAGCCGGGGCCGTTGTCCGCCGGGGAATCCGGTGCAAGCGCGCAGGGCAGATACTCCCAGTGCAGCAGGTCGGAGCTGACGGCGTGACCCCAGTGCATGGGCGCCCACCGCACATCGTAGGGGTTATACTGATAGAACTGGTGATACTTCCCTTTATAATAAGAGAAACCGTTTGGGTCGTTCATCCAGCCCACATAGGGAGTCAGGTGGTAGGCAGGGCGTTCCGCCGGGGAAATGGCTGCGCCGTGCTCGGCCTCGTAGGCACGGGCTTTTTGTAAAGTCAAATCGTTCATGGAATCCTCCAAAGGAAAGAATTCTTATGCGTAGTAAGCATCCAGATATTTCTGCATAATGCCCAGATAGTCGGACAGGCCGTAGGCTTCCAGCTTGCTCAGATATTCGTTCCACTCTGCATCCGTAGTGCCGTTCATGATCCAGTTGGCCTTCTGCGTATTCATGTAGGTCTGCAGATCTGCCTGCAGGTTAGAGACCTGCTCGGTGTCCTCGTTGCTCATAAAGACATTGGGATAGACATAATCGTTGTTCATATCCGGGGTGTAGATATCCTTGATCCAGTCCAGACGGTACTGTGCATCGTCCGGGCAGGTAACGTATACACCATAGTAATCATCCAGAACCGCCAGAGGTCCGCTGACACACTGCGCCTCACGGACTTCCACGGGAGAAGCATCGCCCAGAGGAGCGTGCTTCAGCATGGGCTCGCCCTTATCGTTGGTGGACAGTTCAAAGATGTTAAAGCCTTCCGCATCGCCGTAAGTACCCCAGTTGTTCTGCGGAGACTGGAGGGGTGCGTACATCTGATCCAGCCATGCGCAAACCAGTGCGGGGTTAGTCGCCTTTGCGGTGACAACGCATCTGCCGCGGGCAAAACCGCTGGTGAAAGAGCCGTTCTGCGGAGTGATATTCCGGGTATCGGCGGTCAGGGCAGGCAGCGGCTCCCAGTCGGTCAGGTTGTCAATGTTGGCAACATCCCAGCTGAAGCAGACACCATAGCGGCCAGCCTTGCCCTTGGAAACGTAGGTGGACCACTCCTGCGTGAAGCACTCCGGGTCAATGAGCTTCTCGGCATACAGCTTGTGCAGCCAGTCCAGACCATCACGGTAGCCCTGCTGGGTGGCGGCACAGATGACTTTTCGGTCGTTGGTAACGGCGATATGGCGGTCTTTGTCTGCGTCGCCGTAGCCTTCGCCAAAGCCATTGATGAGGATGCTGGGGTCCTGATCGCCGTTGTTGACGATGCAGGACATGGGGATGATGTCGCCGTCAATGCCATACTCGGCCTTGATAGAAGCGGCGTTATCACGGAATGCCATCAGCACCTGCTCAAACTCGTCCACCGTGGTGGGCATCGACAGACCGAGGAAGTTCAGCCACTTGGTATTGATGAAGCTCATGTTTCCAATGGTCTGGATGGCGGTCTTTTCTGCGCCGAGCTGCTCGATCCAGGGCAGTGCCCAGATGTGGCCATCGCTGTCGGTGCACATGGTACGGTACTCCGGGTACTTCTCAAAGACCTTCTGGAGATTAGGCATATTGTTGTCAATGTAGTCTTCCAGATTGAGGATGACACCCTGATCTGCGTAGCGCAGCAGATTGCTGTCGGTAAAATCAGCAGTAAAAACAAAATCCGTCAGGGTGTTGGGGTTGGACATATTCAGGGTGATCTTATCGCTCCACTGGTCGGACTGGATGGCGGTCCAGTCGATGTGCACATTGGTCTGCTCTTCCAGACGCTTGAAGATGGTGCGGTTGTTCGGCTCGGGTTCGCTGCCCACAGGGAAGCTGGTCATACCTGTAAAGGTGACCTTTTCGGACAGCGGAAATTCAACGGCACCGGTTACGTCCACAGCTGCGGCAGCAGAATTGTTGCTGCCGTTGGATTTGCCGCCGCCACAGGCAGACAGAGCAGCGGCAGAGCCCGCCAGAGCGCAGACCTTGAGGAAGTTGCGGCGAGAGATCAGCTTTTTCATGGTATTTTCTCCTTTTTTATATTTCTTTTTTCGTGTAACAGATGAGCGTACCCGCTTATAAAATTCTGGAATATCCTCAGCCTTTAATGGAACCAGCCATGATGCCGGCATCAAAATACTTCTGGAAGAAGGGATACATCACCAGCAGCGGCAGACTGGAAATAATAATGGTTGCATATTTGAGCAGCTCTGCCATCTTCGCACGTTCGGCAGTACTCTGGATATCTGCGATCATGCCGGATTCCGGCTGGCTCTGGATCAGGATGGAACGCAGCACCAGCTGCAACGGCTGCTTCGATGCGCTGTTCAGGTAGATCATAGCGTCAAAGTAGCTGTTCCACATTGCCACGAACTGCCACAGAGCCAGAACTGCCACCACCGGCATACAGACGGGCAGCAGGATCTTGAAGAAGTAAAGCATCTCGCTGGCTCCATCCACATCCGCAGCTTCACGCAGCTCACGCGGGATGCCTTGATAATAGGTACGGGCAATGATCATGTTCCACACGCTGAATGCTCCCGGCAGAATGACCGCCCACATGGAATCCAGCAGACCCAGATTGTTGATGAGCAGGTAGGTGGGGATCAGACCGCCGCTGAAAAACATCGTGATCACAAACAAGGTGTTGAAGATCTTTTTGCCTTTGAAGTCCGGCAGCGACATGGGATAAGCGGCAAGCATCGTCACCGCTACCGAGACGATGGTGAAGATGATCGAGTAAAGTACTGCGTTCTTGAAGCCGACCCAGATCTGCTTGTCCGAAACGACACGCTGGTAAGCATCCAGACTCCACTTGCTGAAATCAAAGGAGATGCCCTTGTTTTGCAGAGTGACCGGGTCCATAAAGGACGCGATGACGATGTAGATCATCGGAACGATGATCGCCAGCAGGAACAAACCCAGAAGTGCGTAGCCGCAGTACAGGATGATCTTATCTTGTCTGGTGTAGAGGGCCATTTTTGATTTTTTCTGTTTTGCCATGGTAACCCCTCCTTACAAGCCCTTGCCATCGTTCATTTTGGCAACGATCTTGTTCACTGCGATCAGCAGGATGACGTTAACAACGGTGTTGAACAGACCGACTGCCGTGGAAAAGCTGTAATCGCCGTCCAACAGGCCCTTTTTATAAACGTACGTTGCAATGATCTCGGCAGTGTTCAGGTTCAGGTCAGTTTGCAGGGCATAGGCTTTTTCAAAACCGATGCTCATGATGTTGCCTGCCTGCAGGATGAACTGAATAACGACCATATCCTTAATGGCGGGCCACTCCACCGTCATGATCTGCTGGATCAGGTTTGCGCCGTCGATCATCGCAGCTTCCTTCAGATCTTTGCTGGCGTTAGAAAGGGATGCGGTGTACATGATGGATGCCCAGCCGGCACCCTGCCAGATGCCGCTGATGATGTAGATGGGGCGGAACGCTTCCGGCAGCGTCATGAAGTTGATGCTGGTGTGAAGCAGGCTGTTCACCGGACCGGTGACACTCAGCAGCACCCGGACAATGCCGCACAGCACGATGATCGAGATGAAGTTGGGCATATACAGCACCAGCTGCACCTTCTGCTTGATCTTCTTGCTCTCGATACGGTTGAGCAGGAATGCCAGCAGGATGGGGATCGGGAAGCTCCACAGCAGACCGTAGACGCTCAGCTTCAGGGTGTTGATCAGATAGCGCTGGAAGTCCGGTGAGGACATGAATCGGATAAAGTTTTTGAAGCCTACCCACTCGCTGCCCCAGATGCCTTTGAAGGGATTGTACTTCTGGAACGCGATCAGCACACCGCCCATGGGAGCGTACTTGAACACCAGCGTCAGCACCACGGCAGGCAGCAGGAACAACAGGTAAAGCTGCCAATGCCGTTTGATGTAGACCCATGTGTTGTGCAGCTTGCGTTCTGCTGTCAGCACAGCCGTTTCCGGCGAGGCCGTCTTTGCTTTCATGAATCATTCTCCTCCTTTTGATTTGTGTTTTATATTTGCACCGTTTAATTTTACGTTTTTTGCTTAGATTGTGCAAATGTAAAATTCTGTGATTCATTTATACCACTCAAATAAGCGAATGTCAACGATAATTTATGGTATACATCAAAAATAACTGTGGATTTGTACAGGTGCACAAATCCACATGTGCGCAAATATGCAAAATGATGATTTGCATTTTTGCATTTGACTAATTTGTGCATTTGCACTATACTGGAGTCATAAAGAATTAGATCCGTCACCAGACTTTATCTATAAAAGAAAGAACATCCGCTCCTATATTATAAAGAAAGAGGATGACTTATGGCAACCAAGGTCACCATTCAGGATATTGCAAACGAACTGCAGCTTTCCCGCAACACAGTTTCAAAGGCCATCAACAACACCGGTGTGCTGGCAGATGCCACACGGGAGAAGATCCTGCGCAAAGCCGCCGAAATGGGCTATAAGCAGTTTGCCTATCTGCAGCTGTTTCAGGAAGACGCTGCAAAAACAGCAGAGCCTTCCATTCTGCCGAATGATAAACGGGAGATCGCCATGCTGACGACCCAGTTTCTGAGCAACTCTCACTTTTCCTCCATGATGCTGGATCGTTTCCAGTCGGAAATCGACCATCTGCACAGCTACATGACCATTCATCGCATTTCTCCCATAGAGCTGAAAGAGAAAAAGCTTCCATCTTCTCTCAATACCGAGCGCACAGCCGGCATCATCTGCTTTGAAGTATTCGACTATGACTACGCACAGATGCTGTGCGATCTGGATGTTCCGCTGCTGTTTGTAGACACCCCTGTGATGGATATGCGTCCTCCCCTTAAAGCCGACCGCCTTTATATGGAAAACCGCATTGAGGTCCAGAATGTGGTAGCCCACATGGTTCAGCGCGGCAAAAAGCGCATCAGCTTTGCGGGGGATAAAAACCACTGTCAGTCCTTCTTTGAGCGTTATATGGCTTATAAGGATGCAGTGGAGCACTTTGGTCTGACAGAAGGCCTGAGCACCTGTGCGATGCCATCTGGACAGCAGAACTATCCGGTATCCCTGTACGAAACCATACGTCGGTTCAAAACGATGCCGGATGCCTTTGTCTGCGCCAATGACTTTGTTGCCATGGATCTGGTCAAGGCATTGAATGAGCTGGGGTATTCGGTTCCCGATGATATCTGGGTCTGCGGCTTCGATGACAGTCAGGAGGCTTCCTACTTTGCCCCCCATCTGACTTCGATCCATATCCATGGACAGATTATGGGCTACACCGCTGCCAATCTGCTTATGACCCGCATCGAAGAGCCATCGCTGAACTATCGCACCGTCTATACGGAAACCAACCTGATCCTGCGAGAATCCACAGGAGATTGAGCGAAAGGAGAATCCCCATGCGTGACCTGTGCAATACAGACAAGCCGCTGTTTGCTGTGCTGACGAAATTGACTTACAGTGCTTACCTGAACATCTTATGGCTCGTGTGCAGCCTGCCCATCGTTACCATAGGGGCTTCTACGACCGCATTGTTCTACGTCACACTCAAAATGGCGGAAGATCGGGACGATGGTCTGACCCGGATGTTTTTTAAGGCGTTCCGGGAAAATTTTAAGCCTGCCACAAAACTCTGGCTTATCCTGCTGGCAGTCGGCAGTTTCCTGGCTGTGGATGGCTTTGTGTTGCGCCGAATGTGGAGCGAAAACATTTTCTGGACGCTGCTCACTGCAGTGCTTATTGGTGCGGCAGTTCTGTACGGCATCGTTCTGCTGTATGCCTTTCCTCTGCTGGCACGGTTTGAAAACACCACCTTCGGCATCCTGAAAATAGCGTTTCTCGTGGGTGTCCGGTATCTGTTTTGCACCCTGCTGATGGCGGCGATCTATGGCATCATGGGGTACGTCATTGTGTTTGTGTTCACGCCTGCATTCCTGCTGGGCATGGGCTTCTGCGCCATGCTCTGCTCCTTTCTGATGCTTCGGATCCTCTATCTGATCGGTGGAGACCCTGATGCAGTACACGAGGAATACGACCATGACAAAAACTGACCGGGATACGCTCCGCTCCCTCCATGGGCGCAAAAAGTGGGAGCACATCTGGGCATATTACAAGCTGCCCATTGTGATCGTGCTCATCGTCGTCTATATCCTCGGGTATGCAGCCTACCGTCATGTTACGAAAAAAGAGGATGTGCTTTACCTTGGTCTGGTAAATATCACTGCCGGGTCTGATCTGACGGAACAGCTTACCACCGGCTTTGCCGAGGCGCAGGGTCTGACCAAAAAGCAACAGGTCGATCTGCTGTCCGGCTTGCTGCTCAGCGAAAGCGAACGCGCAGAGGAGCAGTATGTATATGCTTCGGAGATGAAGCTGCTGGGTGCAGTCAGTGCCCAGCGGTTAGATGTTGTTCTGATGGACGAATATGCACGGGATCGACTGTTGGCAGATGATTATTTTCTCGATCTGCGGACACTGGATGCGTCTTTCCATGCACTGTCGGGTTTGAACGCCGGTGGGACCGTGCTGGATATTTCGGACACGCCGTTTGTCAGGCAGGCAGGTTTTTCTGGCAAGGTCTATCTTGGGGTAGTGCAGAATGCACCGCACCCGGAGCGTGCAGCCGCTTACATTCATTATCTGTTCCAGCGGTGATCGTTGGTTTTCAACTCATAGGATAAAAATAAGGAGAAAACGCATGGACATTTTAACGATTGGTGAAGTTTTGATCGACCTGACCCAGACCGGCAAGGATGCGCGCGGCATTCCTCAGTTTGCCGCAAACCCCGGCGGTGCCCCGGCCAATCTGGCTGTGGCTGCTTCCAGACTGGGCGCACAGACCGCCTTTGTCGGCAAGGTGGGTGCGGATGCCTTTGGCCGCTACCTGAAAGAGGTTCTGGCAGAAAATAAGGTGGATGTTTCCGGCATGGCGGTGGATGCAGACCATCCCACCACCATGGCTGTTGTTTCGGTGGATGCCGCCGGTGAGCGGGATTTCAGCTTCTACCGCAGCGCCAACGCTGATGTGATGCTGTGCAAAGAGGACATTTCGGACGAGGCTCTGAAAGCCGCGAAAATCGTCCACTTCGGCTCGGTCAGCCTGACCGCTGACCCCTCTCGCACTGCCACGCTGGACGCTGCTGCCCGTGCCAAAAAGCTGGGTGCTGTCATTACTTATGACCCGAATTACCGTGCAAACCTCTGGAAGAACAAAGAGGACGCCATTGCCCAGATGAAAGCTCCCCTGCCGCTGGTGGATATCCTGAAAGTGTCCGATGAAGAGCTGCCTCTGCTCACCGGCACCACCGATTGTGCCGAGGGCACAGCCCAGCTGGCACAGAACGGCATCCGGCTGATTTTCGTCACCTTGGGTGCAAACGGCGTGTTCTACCGCTTTGGGGAGAAAACTGGCCATGTGGCTGGTGTCCCCTGCAAGGTGGGCGACACCAACGGCGCAGGTGACACCTTCTTTGGGGCTGCCCTGTCCAAGCTCTGCAAGGAGGAGTTGGACACCCTGACCGTGGACAAGCTGGAAAGCATTCTGGCCTTTGCCAACAAAGCGGCCAGCATCACCACCAGCCGCCATGGTGCTATTCCTGCCATGCCCACCCTTGCGGAAGTGGAGGGCTGACCTATGGCACAGGAGTTTTCCACCCGCTTTGCCCGCCATAAGGACGAGCTGGAATGGCTGTTCATGGAGCTGTACCACAACCGGGAAGGGCTGGAGGTTCTGGAGCGGGAGATGGCAGAAGCCTACAACGCCCGCAGCGCCGAGCTGAAAGCGCTGGACAAGGCACGCTCTGCCGACCCGGAGTGGTACAAGCGGGGCAATATGTTCGGCATGACCATGTACACCGACCTCTTTGCCGGAAATCTGAAAGAACTGGCAAAGAAGCTGCCCTACCTCAAGGAGCAGAAGCTGACCTATCTGCACCTGATGCCCCTGCTGCAGATGCCCCACCCTCACAACGATGGCGGCTATGCGGTGGAGGATTTCGATACCGTAGACCCTGCCCTTGGCACCAATAAGGATCTGGAAAACCTGACCCGGGAACTGCGGAAAGCGGGCATCAGCCTGTGTCTGGATTTTGTCATGAACCACACCGCCAGCACCCACCGCTGGGCGATGGCGGCAAAGGCGGGCGACCCGTGGTTTCAGGCGTATTACCATCTCTATGACGACCGCACCATCCCCGACCAGTACGAGCAGACTGTGCCGCAGGTGTTCCCCAACACTGCCCCTGGCAACTTTACATGGTGTGAGGAAATGCACAAGTGGGTGCTGACCACCTTCCACGACTACCAGTGGGACCTGAACTACGCAAACCCGGCGGTGTTCGTGGATATGACCAAGAGCATCCTGCATCTGGCAAATCTGGGCGTGGAAGTGTTCCGCATTGATGCCGTGCCCTATATCTGGAAGCAGCTGGGCACGAACTGCCGCAATCTGCCGCAGGTGCACACCATCGTGCGGATGCTCCGCATGGTGCTGGAATGCGTCTGCCCGGCGGTCATCCTCAAGGGCGAGGTAGTCATGGCACCCAAGGAACTTGCCGCCTACTTCGGCACGCCCGAAAAGCCGGAATGCCACATGCTCTACAACGTGTCCACCATGGTCAACCTGTGGAGCGCCCTTGCCAGCCGGGACACCCGGCTGCTGAAAGCCCAGCTGGATGCCCTCCACGCCCTGCCGGACAACTGCTGGTTCGTGAACTATCTGCGCTGCCACGATGACATTGGCTGGGGTCTGGACGAGGCGGTGGAAAACCGGCTCGGCATCGACCCGCAGAAGCACAAGGAATATCTGTACCACTTCTACGAGGGCAATTTCCCCGGCAGCTGGGCAAAGGGTGAGCTGTACAACTACGACCCTGCCACCGGCGATGCCCGCAGCTGCGGCACCACCGCCAGCCTGTGCGGCGTGGAGCAGGCACTGGAAAAAGATGATAAGATCGCACTGGACTACGCTGTAAAGCGTGATCTTCTGCTGCACACTGCCATGGCGTTCTTACAGGGCTTCCCCATGCTGAACTGCGGTGACGAAATTGCCCAGTGCAACGGCTGGGACTACAAAAACGACCCTGACCGTGTGGAGGACAGCCGCAATCTGCACCGCAGCCGCTTCAACTGGGAAAACGCGAAACAGCGCACCCGGAAGGGCACGCTGCAAAACCAGTTGTGGCAGGGCATGGAGCAGCTGCGCCAAATGCGGGCAGACCCCTGCTTTGCCCCGGATGCGTGGGTGACCACATGGGACAGCCACAACCCCGGCGTGCTGGCGCTGGTACGCAATCGCGGCGAGGAAACGCTGGTGGGGCTGTTCAACTTTACCGAGTACCCGGCAGGAGCCAGTCTGGACGCTCTGGGCGGCGAGTATCACACCCCGGAGGGTGCTTCCGTCTGGCTGGCGGATGTGGAACTGGAACCGTATCAGGTGCTGCTGGTAAAAAACAAATAAGCAAAACGAGCCATCTGACTCTCTCTTTTCGCCAAAGTTTTCAGCGTGTTTTCTTGCACACTGCCGAAAGTGACCTGTTCTCAAAAGTTCGCGTTTGCGCAGCGCAGCAATGAAAGCCCCAGTGGGGCTTTTAAGCGACAGAACGGTCTTGCGCAGCAAGATGGAGGGGCCTCGCCCCGACAAGTTCACGTTGACACGGCTCGATTTTTGTGGTAATCTATCCCAACAATTTAATATAACATATTTTACTTAGCGTTTCAGCTCGGCTTCCGAAGGAGCCGGAGCAAGTTTTTAACTTTCTATCGCTACATAACGAACCCAAACCAAGGCCATCCCGGAAGGGATGGTCAGGTTTAGGTTGTTGTGTGGCGATTTTTTATTGCCAAATCCCGCACCGCACCTTGAAAATCGAAAGACCGTCTGCACGGGAAAGGCAGCCTCCAAACGCTCTGCGAAAAATACCATCTTCGCAGTCCTGAATTGGTCAATCGATGGGTAAAGTCGTATAATGGTCATAAAGATTCCAAGAAAAACGCAGGAGGTTTCTTTATAGCGAAACGAAAATCTACGATCGATGAGCGGCTTGCTACCGTAAAAGAATATACAGAAGCCGGAAAGCCTTACGAACAGATCGCAAGAGAAAGAGGATTCTCTTATCGGCAGGTCTATGCGCGAAGAAAGTGTCCGAAACATTGCCAAGCAGTACGGCTGGGATCTCATCACGCCGCAGAATATGGCAGATAAGTTCATGAAATTCATTGAAACGATGGATATGAGCTTCTCCTATAAGCCGGTCCTGCTCAAAGCGATTTATGAGTATATGCGATTCTTGATGCGCTGCAAGGACGTGGAGACTATCGAGGCAAACCCGATCATCTTCCGCAAGCTTACACAGGAAGATTGGCTGCATATTGTGGATGGCTGCGATAAGAGCCTTGAAAAATATTATGCACGAGTCAAGAAATAATAGGAGGACTGAAAGGGCGCGTAGTTGTCGTAAGCAATGTTTTCGTCTATACAAAAACACCTTTTGCGTTGCAAAATGCTTGTTGGGGAGTGCCCCAAACCCCTTTGATCTGCATTTTCCAATGCAGGCTGCGCATCCCGATGGGACGCTTTTTACCCGGTGATGTTCTCCGGGTCGTTGAGGACTTGCATGAGGCGAGAAGCGACTTCCGCCAGAGAAGCATACTTCATCTGTTCGGGAACAGGCGCATCCAGAAGCGTAATGCCCCATTCCTGCATACATTCCGCAAGCTCCTGTTGTGCTTGCAGTGCAGCCTCCCGGCACACCTCCGGGGAAGCGTCCGTGTCCAGCACATAGGCAACAGTAAATGCGCCGTTACGATCTTCCGTCAACTGCACCATGGAGTGGTGGTCAGTCCAGAAGTGGCAGAACCAGACCCCGCCGCCGATGTTTTCCATGTTATGGCGGAGATCTTCTTCACCGCTCCATTGCGGCACCTCGGAAAGAATACTCTGCAACTGCTCATACGCCTGCTGTTCGGCAGGGGTGGCTTTCTTGCAACGGTATTCCTGCTGGATGGTACGCTGCCAGTACAATGCCAGCTTGCCGCACTTTGCTTGCTCGATCGCATCCTGAATATCGGCTAAAATGCTGTACCGTGGTTCTCTCATCTTGACACCCCCAAATAATCAACTCTTTAGGAAGCAATACATCTTATAAGAATGATTATAGCCGAAAGGCATGCAAAAGAAAAGCGCACCGGCTAAATTTCAGCCGATGCGCTTGCAAAGTTTGTGATTTTATTCCTCGTTTATGAGATAAGGGAGATTGCCGATATAGGTGTCCAGCAGATCGAGTGCCGCTTTTTTCTGGATGGGAGTCAAACCTTCCAGCTTCTTTCGGATTTCATCGTCGGTCACATGGGATGCGCTGGGAACCAGATCGCACAGCAGTGTGTCTGCGGAAATATTCAGAGCATTCAGAAGTTTGACAATGGTGGCAAGACCGGGTTCCTTTAAGCCGCGCTCTACCATGCCGATATAGTTGGAAGAAAGCTCGGATTTTTCCGCAAGCTGTTCCAGCGTCAGCCCATGCTGTATCCGCTGCTCCCGTAGTCGCTGTCCAAAAAGCTCTTTCATAGTGCAACCTCATCCTATCGTGTTCTTTACACTCCATAGGATACCTGTCGGCCGCACCAACATACACAACCGAAAGAGATAAACCATTCCGTTAAAGATCGAATCAACAAAAAAAGATTACCGGGTGCAGACCTCTTGCGGTCAACTCCCGGCAATCTTTTCTTATCAAACCTGCTCGTTCTCCTGTGCTGGCTTTTCCTCCGCAAAAAAGTGTTCCACGTTTTTCTGTGCCCGAACCAGTTCTTGCATCTCGTTCCGTGCCTTGCGGCAGTGTCCTCCATCTGTTTCGGGGTGAAGCTGCGAGGGAAATACTTCCGCAGGGTGTCGTTTTTGATGACCACCTTGTCCAGTTCATCCTTTTTCTTCGCCCATCACGGCAAAGGCAACATCATACGAGAAATGTCCTTCCTGTGCCAGCTTTTTGAGCCGCTGCGCTTGAGAAAGGGACGGCGCATTCTGGGTGTCGTTCATTTTTTAGCAGAGAGCCGGAAACAGAGTCCCAAAGGTGCTTTATGGGGCTTTATTAGCTGGAAAGCCGATTTTATTAGCTGAAACCGAAAATTCTGCCAATGGCATTAGCTGGCTAATTTTGGTGATAGGTTCAAAATGAAAAATGCGAAGATCGTCTTTCACATGGAAAAATGACCTTCGCATTTTCATAAAGGGATACCCCAGACAGGATTCGAACCTGCGGTCTCCTCCTTAGGAGGGAGGCGCTTTATCCAGCTAAGCTACTGAGGCACATTATGTATTATCGTTGATTTTTTTGAAATCCAACGCGCTTGGAAACGAATATGCAGAATGATTTTCACACCGAAGTGACCGACTGCGTTGCAACCGGAACGGTGTTAATCTTGTTGCATCAAAATTTGTTGAGAAAACCGTGATTCTCGGTTTTGCTTTTGAATAGAGCAATCACTTCTGCACCCAAGGTATCAGGTTGACTGAATTCTTAGGAGGCGATCGCTCTATCCAACTGAGCTATATGGACTTATAAAAGGGGGCTTTTCCGGCATTTCTGCCCCGGATATCCGGCTGCAAAAACTCTGCCCTGCGCCGCCGGGTGTATACAGCGGCAGCGCAACAATTATAACAGAGTCTGCTGTTTTTTTCAAGCAAAGCCCCGGTGTACAGCGGATGATTCAGTTCCGATAGCAGCGGTCTTGGGTGACCAGCCAATCCTCGCAGCGGCGCTGGGCTTCTTCCAACGTGCCGCTGACGCAGTGGAACATCCGTCCCCGCAGCGAGCAGTAGGAATAGCGCAGTTTGCGGCTTCCGCTGGCGTCCTGAAAATAAACGTACCGGTCCTGTCCAGGCATCAAGTGGATCTGTTCCATGATCGTTCGCTCCTTTTCTCCATCCGGGTCCCAAACACACAACGCTCCTATTGTATCATGTTTGTGCGATGGGGGCTATTGCTGCTTTGCCCAAAAAGACCCTTGGCTTTTTGGTGCTTCCACCTCTTGACAGACCTCTTATGACCATTGGCGGCCGCTGCCATTTCATCCATCTCCCGAAAGATACGATTGAACCCCAGGAAAAAAAGGTGTATCATAGAGAATATGAAAAAGGTATAAAGACCGCCGGGCTGCAAAGCAGCCCTGAGCGGATGGAGAGGAGCCGTCATGGCGAAAAGAACGCAAAAAAAGCCCCGCAGCAAAGGCGGATGGCTGGCGGGACGCAGTGCGACCCAAATCATCTGTGTAAGTTTTTTGGTGGTGATCGCGGCTGGCACGCTGCTGCTGACCCTGCCGATTTCCAGCCGCAGCGGGCGTCTGGGTGTACTGGATGCCATGTTCACCGCCACCAGTGCCACCTGCGTCACCGGACTGGTGGTGCGGGACACCTGGACCCAGTTTTCCGCTTTTGGACAGTTTGTACTGCTGGCGCTGATCCAGATCGGCGGTCTGGGGCTGGTTACACTGACCAGCTTCTTTGCGCTGGCCATGCGGCGCAGGATGGGCTTCCGGGGGCTGCGCCTGCTGGGAGAGAGCGTTTCTGCAGACAGCTTCTCCCAGGCTACCCAGGTGCTAAAGGTCGTGGTAGGGCTGGCCATTGGGTTTGAGAGCCTGGGCGCCGTACTGCTGATGTTTGCTTTTGTGCCGCAGTTTGGTCTGGAGGGGATCTGGATCAGCATATTCACCTCTATATCCGCATTCTGCAACGCCGGTTTCGATTTGTTTGGCCGCTTTGGGGAATATGCCTCTCTGACCCCCTATGTAAACAACTTCTATGTACAGGCTGTGGTCATCTTTATGATCGCCGCCGGTGGTCTCGGCTTCATGGTTTGGGTGGAGCTGGGCGAATACCGCAAAAAGCGTCGTCTGTCCCTGCACGCCAAGGTCGTGCTGCTGTTCTCGGTCCTGCTCTGGCTGGGGGGTGCCGCCGCCATCGTTCTGATGGAGTGGTCCAACCCTGCCACGCTGGGTCCCTTGTCTGTGCCCGGCAAATTGATGGCCGGCCTGTTCCAATCGGTCTCCACCCGTACTGCAGGCATGAACACGGTGGACCTGGCGGCCTGCGGTCCCATTACCAAGCTGGTGATGAGCGTACTGCAATTTATTGGCGCAGCGCCTGGTTCCACCGGCGGCGGCGTAAAGGTGACCACCTTTGCCGTGCTGTTTCTGACCATCCGCAGTGTAGCCCAGGGCCGGGACGATTGTGTCATTGCCAACCACCGGATCGACCAAAAGACCGTTTACCGCTCCCTGACCATCATCACGCTGGGTGCGCTGGCCGCACTGGGCTCGGCTGTGTTCGTCTACTATAACACCGCCGGTGTGGTATCGGTCATCGACTCCATTTTTGAGTCCTGCTCTGCGTTTGGCACAGTAGGTCTTTCGGTGGGTGTCACCTCTCAGCTAAATAGTGCAGCCAAGGTGCTGTATATGCTGGTCATGTTTACAGGCCGTGTCGGGCCGGTATCGCTGGCCATCAGCCTGACCTCAAAACCGGGCGACAATAAGCGGAAGATCCTGCCGGAAGGCCATATCAACGTGGGTTAAGGCAGCAAAAGGGCGCACTGCGGAGACCGCAGCGCGCCCTTTTTACTCTGCAAAGACAGCGTATTTACTGTGCGTACAGGCTTACGATATTCAGCAGCACCTGGGTAGCCTTGTCCATCCGCTCGACGGTGATGCACTCAAACACACCATGGTAATTGAATCCGCCGGTGCCCAGGTTGGGGCAGGGCAAGCCGTTCCAGCTCAGGGTAGCGCCGTCGGTACCGCCGCGCACCGGCTCCTCCACCGGCTCCAGTCCGGCCATCCGCACCGCTTTGCGGGCAGTCTCCACCAGGTGGAAATAGGGGCGCACTGCTTCCAGCATATTGCGGTAGCTGTCCTGGATCTCCACCGCAACACTGCCAGCGCCATACTTTCCATTCAGATAGGAAGCGATCTGGCGGAGATTATCCTTTTTGGCTTCCAGCTTGGCTGCATCGTGGTCCCGCAGGATATAATTCAGGGTCGCTGTGTTGATATCCCCCTGCATATCGCACAGGTGATAGAACCCCTGGCGGCCGTCGGTCGTCTCCGGCCGTGCCATCACAGGCAGCGCTGCATGGAATTCCATCGCCAGGTTGCAGGCATTGACCATCTTGCCCTTGGCGCTGCCAGGGTGGACCGACAGACCCCGGAGGGTGACGGTCGCATCCGCGGCATTGAAGTTCTCGTATTCGATGCCGCCCACATCGCCGCCGTCCACGGTATAGGCAAAATCGGCGCCAAAACCGGGGATATCAAACAGCAGTGCGCCTTCCCCGATCTCCTCATCCGGCGTAAAGCCGATGCACAGCTTGCCATGGGGGAGGTTTTCCGTCAGCAGGGTCTCTACTGCGGTCAGGATCTCTGCCACACCCGCCTTATCATCTGCACCCAGCAGCGTGGTGCCATCGGTCGTGATCAGGGTCTCCCCTTTCATGCTGGCCAAAAACGGGAAGGTGGATACCTTCATCACGGCACCGGTGCCCGGCAGTGTAACGTCCTTGCCGTTGTAATGCTCGTGCAGCACCGGACGCACCCCCTTACCGCTGGCATCGGGAGCGGTATCCATATGGGCGATCAGGCCCAGAGCGGGCTTGTCCTCGCAGCCAGGGGTAGCAGGCAGGCTGGCATATACATAGCCATGCTCGTCTGCATAAGCGTTCTCCACGCCTAAGCCCTTCAGCTCCTCCACCAAAAGATGTGCCAGATCCAGCTCCCGTGCCGCAGAGGGGTGGTCGCCGGAATGAGGGTCGGAGGTCGTGTGGACGGTCACATAGTGCAAAAGTCGTTCATAAGCGCGCATAAGTCCATACTCCTTTATCACAGATATTGATTGATTTTATTGTATCATTCTCAAGGGAGAAACACAATCCAGGGGAGGGGGCGCATCACCCTGTTGTCAGCACCCAATCAGCCCGTTCCGGGATGCTGTACCGGGCAAAATAGCCTTCTTCCAGGGGGATCCAGCGCTGGACGAACAGGGGATATCGCTCCCCTTCCCGGGCTTGCAGCCGCCGGGCCTGTTCCGCCGGGCTGCACCGCAAAAAGATGCGCAGGTCGTAACAGTCCGCCAGGGCCGGATGATGGGAGTAACTGCCCTCTACCAATACCACCGCCCCAGGGATACGCTCCTCCGGGGGCAGATACCGCCCCTGACGGCAGCTGTAAGCCCGGACTGTAAAGGGCTGCCCTGCCCGGGCAGGGTCCAGCACTTCTGTCCGCAGCCGGGCCAGGTCCATATTGGCAGCCGGGGTGTGCATCCAATCTGGGGCGCGGCGGTCCAAAGGCAGATAATAGTCATCGGTGTGCAGCACGGTGCACTCCGGCAGACGCTGGGCCAGCTGCCCGGCCAGGGTGGTCTTTCCGCTGCCGCAGCAGCCATCCAGCCCCACCAGCACCGGCCTGTCCGAGGCCGCTGCCAGCAGGGAGGTCAGCTTCTCCATAAGGGCATCACAATAGGTAGAAACCATAGGCAGTCACAACTCTTTCTTATCATTCGATCGCATCCTAGAACAGTATAGCACGCCTGACGGAACGGGGCAACGGGTGTGCAGGCGTACATTCTGCCCAAGGGAGAGCGAACCGGAGAAAACGTCGTTGTTAGTTTGCACAAACTTCCTCTTCCTCCCCAAAAAGCATTGACAGGACAGGTTAGTTGCGGTAAACTTCTTTTTGTAAAACGAGTTAAACAGTGCTAACCCGCAAGGAGGGACACAGTATGATGCCGCTGACAATGGCAAGACCCGGCGAGAGCTTTGCGATCCGCCGGATCACAGGCAAGGATGAGGTGCGCCAGCACCTGGCAGAGCTCGGCTTTGTAATGGACAGCGAGGTAACGGTGGTCAGTGAAGTGGCCGGTAATCTGATCTTACAGGTCAAAGACAGCCGCATTGCGCTGGATCACACGATGGCAAGCCGGATCATGGTTTGATGTCCCGCCTGTGGGCAGGAGAAGGAGGATTCGTTATGAAAACACTAAAGGATGTCCCTGTGGGGCAGTGCGCTACGGTAGCCCGCCTGCACGGCGAAGGCCCTGTAAAGCGCCGGATCATGGATATGGGTGTCACCAAAGGAGTGGAGATCTATGTCCGCAAAGTCGCTCCCCTGGGGGACCCTATGGAGCTGACCGTCCGGGATTATGAGCTGACCCTGCGCCGTGCAGACGCAGAGCTGATCGAAGTGGTGTAAAGGGAGGCGGCATATGAGCATCAAAATCGCACTGGCCGGCAACCCCAACTGCGGCAAGACCACGTTATTCAATGCCCTGACCGGCTCCAACCAATATGTGGGCAACTGGCCCGGCGTTACGGTGGAAAAAAAAGAGGGCAAGCTAAAAGGGGCAGAGGATGTTTTGATCCAGGATCTGCCCGGCATCTATTCTCTCTCACCCTACACGCTGGAAGAAGTCGTCTCCCGCAATTATCTGGTCAATGAAAAACCGGACGCCATCCTGAACATCCTGGACGGCACCAACATCGAGCGCAACCTCTACCTGACCACCCAGCTGCTGGAGCTGGGTATCCCGGTGGTTCTGGCTGTGAACATGATGGACCTGGTACGCCGCAGCGGTGACCAGATCGACCTGGAAAAACTGGGCCAGGCCCTGGGCTGCAAAGCGGTGGCCGTCAGCGCCCTGAAAGGGGAGGGCGGCATGGAGGCTGCACAGCTGGCCGCGAAAGCCGCGCGGGAAGAACAGCCCGGCCAGCATCCCCATGTATTCACCGGCAGTGTAGAGCACGCTTTGGCGCATATCGAAGAGTCCATCCAGGATCAAGTAGAACCTCGCTTTCTGCGCTGGTATGCGGTCAAGCTGTTTGAACGGGATGAGAAGGTGCAGCAAGAGCTGTCCCTGCCCGCAGACCAAATGGCCCATATCGACCAGCATATCCAGGACTGTGAGCAAGAGATGGAGGACGATGCCGAAAGCATCATTACCAACCAGCGGTATGCCTATATCCAATCCGTCGTATCCCGCTCGGTGTGCAAAAAGCCCCGGGCGCAGCATATGACCATCTCGGATAAGGTGGACCGTATCGTGACCCACCGGGTGCTGGCACTGCCCATCTTTGCCCTGGTCATGTGGCTGATCTATGCACTTTCCATGGGCACCTCCCTTGCGGATGGAGGCATTGGTATCGGCACCTTTGCCACCGACTGGACCAACGATGTTCTGTTTGGAGAGTGGGTCCCCGGCATTGTGGGCGGCTGGCTGGAAAGCCTGGGTGTGGCTGGCTGGCTCAGCAGCCTGATCCTGGACGGCATCGTAGCTGGTGTAGGCGCTGTGCTGGGTTTTGTACCCCAGATGCTGGTACTGTTCTTGCTGCTCTCCATTCTGGAGGATGTGGGTTATATGGCCCGCGTTGCCTTTATCATGGACCGTATCTTCCGCCGGTTCGGCCTGTCCGGCAAGAGCTTTATCCCTATGCTGGTGGGCACCGGCTGCGGCGTGCCGGGTGTGATGGCCTCCCGCACCATTGAAAATGAGCGGGACCGCCGCATGACCATTATGACCACCTGCTTTATCCCCTGCGGCGCTAAGATGCCCATTATCGGCTTGTTTGCCGGTGCACTGTTTGGCGGCTCCAGCTTGGTAGCCGTATCCGCCTACTTTATCGGCATGGCTGCCATTGTAGTGTCCGGTATTATCCTGAAAAAGACCCGGCTGTTTGCAGGCGAGCCAGCACCTTTTGTCATGGAGCTGCCCGCCTACCATCTGCCCGCCTGGGGCAACGTACTGCGTGCTGCCGGTGAGCGGGGCGGTTCCTTTATCCGCCGCGCTGGCAGCGTGATCCTGCTGTCCACCATTTTGCTGTGGTTCCTCCAGAGCTTTGGCTTTGAGGGCGGACAGTTCGGCATGGTGGAAAACAGCGATGCCTCCCTGCTGGCAGCTGTAGCCGGTGTCATTGCACCGGTATTCGCCCCCCTGGGCTTTGGCGATTGGAAACCCACCGTGGCCACCTTTACCGGTTTGATCGCCAAAGAAAACGTCGTTGGCACCCTGGGTGTGTTGTATGGCTTTGCTGAAGTAGCTGAGGAAGGCGAAGAGATCTGGGCGAACATTGCCGCCGACTTTACTCCGCTGGCTGCCTACAGCTTTATGATCTTCAACCTGTTGTGTGCCCCCTGCTTTGCCGCTATGGGTGCGATCAAGCGGGAGATGAACAGCCCCCGCTGGACGGTTTTGGCCATTGGTTATATGTGCCTGCTGGCTTACTGTTCTTCCTTGGTGGTGTATCAGCTGGGCGGCCTGATCACGGGTGAGATCGGCTTCAGCTTCTTCACAGCAGCAGCCATCGCTGTGCTGGCTTTTGGACTGTGGATGCTGCTGCGTCCCGCCCCCAAACATGACCTGAAACAAAATCACCGCACCGCTGTGGAGGCTTCGTCCCGCAGCTGATAGTGCAGACAAAAAACAAGAAAGGAGCGTGTCCGCTCTATGATAGATTTTATCGCCGCAAATTTTAACCTGCCCACCGTGTTGATCGCCTTGTTGGTGATAGCCGGTATCCTGCTGGCTGTGCGCAGCGTCCGGCGTTCCGGTGGCTGCAAGTGCTCTGGCAACTGCGGCAGTTGTTCCGGATGTTCGGGCAGCTGCTCCTGTCACAACTCCTCCTCTGCACCGAAAAAGTGATCCGCAACTAAAAAACAGGCAGTTCCAAGAACTGCCTGTTTTTTTGCGTCACAAAACTTTCTCCAAGCCGCTCAATCAAAAAGGAAGATCTCCTCGATCGGCGCCCCGACTGCCCGGGAGATATCCACAGCCAGACGCAGCGAAGGGTTATACTGGGCTTTTTCCAGCCGCATGATCGTCTCCCGCCGAACCCCTACCATCTGCGCCAGCTGCTCCTGGGTCAGACCTTTTGCCTGTCGAAACAGCTTCAGTCTAACATCACCAAGGATGTTCTGTGTCAACCATTTGCAAAAATAAAAAGCCGCAAAGAGAAACCCCCTCTGCGGCTTTTTCGAATATAAGGACAGCGCTACCTGGCCATGAGCGCCTATGGCAACCTAACAGACAACAACTTCCTGCAAGGCTTCAAAAGAACGCTATGCATCGTGTCGTCCTTTTAGATTATACCATATTTTATCCTATTATTCCATTCTATTTCCTGTATTTTTTAAATATTATACTCTATTTTTTCCTAAAGTTTGCAGTGCAGAGTAAAACATAAAGCCTCTGTGCCAATAAAATCAGCACAGAGGCCTAAAAAGAACCCCAGTAATTATGAAATCACAGCATTATAAAATCTTTGAAGTATCCCTTCCATACTTGGGAGCTGCAATAACAGACCATTTCTCACAAAGTGCTGACTATGCATTCTCATGGACGCAGGCATACCTTCCATATAAAACGCACTATTGTGTGCTCCGTTTCTCAGTTCCCACTGAATTCTGGCTCCGATGCTCTCTAAATATTGCGCAGCCTCTCTAGTACGGTTTGGGTCCACCATTTGATCCTGTAAACCACAATCCATATAGAAATCCAGTTTATTGAGTTCTTTTCCCTTTGACTTCATATAAATGGAAATGTTTTCCGGAACAGCCCCCATATGTGTTGCATACGATGTAAACACTTCGGGATGTGTCATGCCAACAGTACAAACACCGCTTCCACCCATAGAAATACCAGAAATTCCTCTGAACTCCGGATCTGCTAGTGTACGATAGTTCGTGTCAATTTCCTCAACCATATCAAGATAAATGTGCTTTGCCCATGGCCCGGAACTATCATTTACACCATCTGAAGCTTCTGTATCTCGATAAAAGCTATTTTTCCCAGAGTTCGGCATCACAACGATCATTTCCTGAATTTGTCCAGCTTCGATCCACCCATTCATTCTATCTTCAATGTGATCTACATTAACAAAAGAGTCGCCTGTAGAATTTATTCCATGAAGCAAATAGACGACTGGATACGACTTTTCAGGATGTCTGTAGTAGGACGGCGGTAAGTAAATGCTATATTGCAGCTGTTTGCCATTCATTTCTTTCAAATGAGAGGTATATTTTACCGAATAGCAATGGCTCAGATTTCCTTGCTCTTTCACTCCTTGGATTGTATTGGTAAGATATACAATACACTCCGGTGTTTTTGAGATAATCTTTTCCTCTCCATTTTTTGTACCAAGCAGCGTTCGAGAGGCAAAATAGACGGGTCGATCCCGATAAATATAAAAGCCGCTGTTCTCGTCTTGTACACTTAGAGTATCGTAATCCTCAAAAAGGCTCTCCATCTGTACCAGTTTCTCACTTTTATCCAACTCATTTTCGTGATAGTTAGAGGCAAGCGTAGCTGCATAAGCCTTGAGATCCTTTGCTTCGATTGCCGCTGTCTGGGCAGTAATCAACGACTCATAAGGTGCATATTCCTCTAAAGTATCTGCGGGGAGACCTTTTAGATAATTGACGCATTTGCGGTTTGCAACCAGCGCCATGGTGCGGTCATAGAAACCGCCAAAGGAATTGTTGTTATAGACACGGATAGCAATTTCATTCTCACCTACATGGAAAAGAGAGGCAGGAAGCTGGTATTCGCGTGGAACCTCCCAATAAGATTTCTCAAAACGGAAAACTCCTTTCTGATCAAAGCCCCCCTGCACAGGCACCAAGGCCGGATCCGAATGGGTATTCGATGCAGTAACAAAACCGCTTTGGGCTACAGGAATGCCGTTAATATAAACAACATCCAAATCATCAATTACGCCCAGAAGAAGGGTGATACTATCTTCTGTCAAGAATTCAACCGGAATATCTACAGTTTTGCAGAACCAAGCTTCGCTCCACTTAGGAAATAGTTCCTTCTCATCTCGGACCATTTGGAGCAATCCTCCGGTAGAATAGTCCTCCGCAGGACAGCAGAGCTGCTCCCACTGCGAATATGTCGCTGCATTAGGAACAGCCGCGCTGGCAGCATCCTCCCATAGAACTTCACACATTCCATAGGGAAGATACTGGTACATATTGCTGTATTTACGGTAGAGCTTAAAGTTCCACTCCCCACGAAGATCGATATATTGATTTTCATAAGTAGTACTTGTTGCTTGACGGGCAGGCCCAGCAGAAGCAGCTGGAGCATCTGCATAGGCAGTCACAGAAAACGCCATTATAAAAACAAGCAGAATCGACCAAAAACGTTTCATCGGGACCTCCTTTTGTATTCACCTGTGGTTGAATTATGTACAAGTGTTTTAGATTACTCCGGCCGGAAGCTTGTTTTCAGTATAACAAAGCGGCAACCGTTTGTATATTGATTAATTAAATAAAAAAATCAGTCATTCTATAGAGAGAATGTTGAAATCCCCCCTTAAAGATATAAAAATCCCCCGGCAGAGCCGGGGGTATTTCACATGACGGGCGTAGCCCTATGTTACTGGCCACGTGTCACGTCACGTAAATACGGTCTGACACCTGCATGGAGATTGTTACTTGCTACCCGTAAACGGGTTTTTTAGAAGTTCGGCATCGTTAGCTGCTCTCCTGCCTTGTCCTTTTCATACTGCTGCTGAATGTACTCCTGAATCTTTTTTGCATTCTTTCCAGCTGTATCGACATAAAAGCCTCTGCACCAAAATTCACGGTTTCTGTACTTGTACTTTAACTCTGGGAACTGTTCGTAAATCATCAGGCTGCTTTTTCCTTTCAGGTATCCCATGAAACTTGATACAGAAATCTTAGGTGGAATCTCTATCAGCATGTAAATGTGGTCTGGGCATACTTCTGCCTCCACTATCTTTATCTTCTTACACTCACACAACATTCTCAGGATTTTTCCGATTTCTCTTCTTTTCTCTCTGTAGAACACCTTTCTCCGATATTTTGGTGCAAACACCACATGATATTTGCAATTCCACTTCGTATGCGCTAAACTATTACTGTCGTTCATTCTGAATGACCTCCCTTTGCTTGTTTGTGCAGTTGCCAGACCGCACTTCTATTTTAGCAAAGGGAGTTTTTATTGTCCGCATTATCGGCAGAAGCCTTCTTTTGAACCACTCGCCTAGCGAGTGGTTTTCTTCATACAAAAAGACCTAAGTTTCTAAAAAGAAACTTAGGTCTCAGTCTGGTGCACCTCGCGCACTCATATCCGAACTTTTCTCCGCTTTCACAGCTTCCCCGAAAGCGACCGTTTCTGTACCTTCCTTATAGTTAAAGGTAATAAGCACCTTATCATCATAGAGATAGATGGCATTGATGAAGGTATCCACCAGTGCCTGCCGCTGCTCCGGCTGGGTCATATCCAGCTTACGGAAGCGAAGCAGCCAAAACCGGACGAACTCCTCTTTCATCTTTGGCTTAGCCAGCCGTTCCTCTGCAATGCGGGCTTGCAGTTCCTTCCTCTGCTCCTCCAGAGCTTCCAGCCGCTCCTTGGTGGAGCTGGTCAGAATGCCCATCTGGATGGCATTCAGCATATTGGTGATGCCGACTTCCGTTTCTTTCAACTGCTTTTCATAGATGGGCAAATCCGTGCTTACCTGGTTTTGCAGTTCCATCACTTTGGCGATGATGGCATTCATGGAAGCGTCATCTTCCACCAGCTTCATGGTCTCGTTGACCACCAGATCTTCCAGCCACTGTTTCCGCACGGCCTTTTTATCGCAGGTCTTTTTCTTCTTGGCGGCGGCACACTTGTAATAGGTATACATTTTCCCGGTGTGGCTGACACCGCTTTCTCCGAACATCAGCGCACCGCACTTTCCGCAGTACAGCTTGGTGGTGAGCAGATAGCTTTCCTCTGCCTTATGACGGGCAGGGGCCTTTTTATTTTTCGCCAGCTTTTCCTGTACTTTGTTGAACAAGTCCTCTGACACAAGAGCCGGGATCGCATTGGGCTGTACCACATCCCGCAAACGCAACTCGCCGATGTACCGGCGATTACTCAACATCCGCTGAATCGTATTGTAGGACATCTCCCCGCCCATTGAATTTTTGATGTTGTGTGCCTTTAACCAATCCCGCAGGTCAGTCATGGTCGCACCGTCCGCATACTTCTGGAACGTCTGCTCCACATACGGAGCCAACAACGGGTCGGGCTGGTAATGCCGGGTCTCATCGATCATGTAGCCGAACGGAATCGTGCCACCATTATAAATGCCCTTGAGAGCGTTCTCGGTCATGCCGCGCACGACCTTTTCCGACAGGTCAGCCGAGTAATATTCGGCATAGCCCTCCAGCACCGATTCCAGAATGATGCCCTCCGGGCCAGCCGAAATGACTTCCGTTGCCGACACCAGTTTCACGCCGTTCCGCTTCAGTTGGGTCTTGTACCGGGCACTGTCGTAGCGGTTCCGGGCAAAGCGATCCAACTTCCATACGATGATGACATCAAAGATGCCGCGTTCGCTGTCTTTAATCATCTGCTGGAACTGTGGGCGGTTGTCCGTTTTTGCAGAGACGGCACGGTCAATGTAGTGTTTGACCACCGTGAATCCGTTCTTCTCCGCATAGGCAGTGCACTCCCGAATCTGACCTTCGATGGATTCTTCACGCTGGCTGTCAGTAGAATAGCGGGCATAGATCACAGCGGTCATGGCAGGCACCTCCCATTTATACATCATTGAACGGTGGAGCGTTCTTTCAAAGCAATGTTTCGTATAATGTATATATCACATTTTACAGATGATTGCAAGCTTTTTATACGCCTTTCACGAGATTCAGTAAAAAACATGAACTCCCATAAAGGCAAAACATTCACATCTCATGGTTCTTTGAAGGTGAACGGAGGAATTGTGTCATTTTGACACAATTCCTCCGCTCACCTTGCCCCCTCCACCGGCTTCAGTGCACTTTTGCGGTATTGCAGAGGGCTTTGCCCGGTGGCTTTTGCAAAGCGGGTGGAAAAGTTGCTGGCATCCCCAAAGCCTACCTTCTGTGCAATTTCACTGACGCTGTGGTCGGTGAGGACAAGCAGTTCCTTTGCCTGGGTGATGCGGAAGTTGACCAGATAATTATACGGTGTCGTGCCCATATACCGCCGAAACAGCCGCAGAAAATAGCTTTTGCTCATGTGCGCCTCTGCCAGCAGGTCGGCAAGGCAAAGTTCCTGCTGGTAATTTTTGCGCAGGGTCTCTGCCGCCTGCAAAATGACCTGCCGTGCACTGGTGGCCTCGGCCTGTGCAAGGATGCTCTGTGCACACAGCGCCAGCATCTCGTGGAGTGCCAGCCCCATGGTCACCATGCTGTCTACGGTGCTGCGCTCCATCTGCGCTAAAAGCGTTTCAAAATATTCCTGCATCTTGACCCCGGTAAGCTGCACCGAGGTCAGTTTTTTGCCCGCCAGCAGCAGCGGCTCCATAGCGGCCACCCCTGCGCCGTCCAGATGCACCCAGTAATGGTGCCAACAGCTTTGCCCCGGAGCGGTGCAGTAGCTTTGCGGGGTGCGGCAGTTCAGCAGCAGCGCCTGCCCGGTGCTGAGCACCACATGGCTTTCCCCCTGCTCAATCAGCCCTGCACCCCGGAGGGTATAAAACAGGATGTAACTTTCCTTATCTGTCCGGGCGGTGGAAAAATGCTGCTGGGCGTAAAACACTCCCGCCTCGGTGCAGTAGTAGGGCTGTGCCAACTCTGCTTCGCTGGGGGTAGTGCGTTTCCATACACTCTCCGGGGTCACATCCATGTTGTAGGTCAGCACTTTCTTTTTCCTCTCTTTCTGAGGTGTATCTGAAAACAAAGAAAATGACGAATATTTCGCAAGCACAAGCGGGATTTAAGGCAAATAGCCGCAGGAATCCTTTGTGGATTTCAAGGCTGTTTAACGCAAAATCCAGCTGTGCTTGTAGAAATAGACTAAATTTTCGACTTTTCAGATACACCCTAGGTTCAGTATAGCGCACCAGTCTTTGCCGTGCAAGAGTAGACTTTTCACAAAGAATGCGTCACCTTTGCGGATGGAATTGCCCGCATCATACCGCTATACTGGTAGCAGTCAAAGCCACACAGGAGGCGCATTATGCAAAAAAATTATCTTGCCATCGACATTGGTGCGTCCAGCGGGCGGCACATTGTAGGATGGATGGAGAACGGTGTTCTCCGCACCGAGGAAGTGTACCGTTTTCCCAATAGCGTCCAGCAGGTGGACGGTCATCTGGAATGGGACATCGACAGCCTGTTTGCCAACGTGAAGCAGGGCATCCGGGAAGCCTTTGCAAAGTACCCGGTCATTGAGAGCCTTTCCATCGACACATGGGCGGTGGACTATGTGCTACTGAAAGACGGTCAGCCCCTCTACCCGGTCTACGCCTACCGGGACGACCGGACACAGGCCGTGATCCCCGAAGTCCACAGCATTCTGCCCTTTGCGCAGCTTTACCAGCGCACCGGCATCCAGTTCCAGCCCTTCAACAGCATTTATCAGCTGTATGCCGACAAAAAAGTCGGGCGGCTGGCCGAAGCCGAGGACTTTTTGATGATCCCGGAGTATCTGCTGTGGAAGCTCTGCGGCGTAAAGGCACGGGAGTACACCAACGCCACCTCCACCGGACTCATGAACGCTCAGACCAAAGAGTACGACCCGGAGATTCTCAAAGCTTTGGGCTTGCCGGAGGCGATGTTCCCCAAGCTGACGGCTCCCGGTACGGTGCTGGGCCCGTTGAAGGCGGACATTGCCACCGAGGTGGGCGGGCAGACCAAGGTAGTGCTGTGCGCCACCCACGACACCGCCAGCGCCGTGGAGGGCATCCCCATGGAGCAGGGGGATGCGCCGTTTCTCTCCTCCGGCACATGGAGTTTGCTGGGGGTCAAGCTGGCAACGCCCATCACCAGCCCGGAGAGCCGCCGCGCCAACTTTACCAACGAGGGCGGCGCGGGGTACATCCGCTACCTGAAAAACATCATGGGTCTGTGGATCATCCAGTGTGTGCAAAAGCAGCTGGGCATCTCCTTTGGAGAAATGGTGGAACTGGCCAAGACCAGCACCTACACCCGCATTTTTGATGTGAACGCAGCCCGGTTCTCTGCCCCGCAGGATATGCGCGCAGAGATTCGCACAGCTCTCGCCGAGACCGGCGAAGCTCCTGCCACGGATGCCGACCTCATCAACAGTGTCTATCATTCGCTGGCGTACTGCTACGGGGAAGCTTTCCGGGAGCTGGAAGCTCTCACCGGGCAGCACTGGGATAAACTCTACATCGCAGGCGGTGGCGCAAAGAACGCCACCCTGAACGAGCTGACCGCTCACTATACCGGAAAACAGGTGGTGGCGCTGCCCATCGAGGCCACCGCCATCGGCAATTTGAAAATTCAGATGCAGATTTATCGCAAGTCAAGAAATTAGTGCAACATTCAAACAGCATATTTGCGATATGCAATTCAACGTTGTTGCTGTTGCATTAAAAAGTTGAATTGCTATAAGAAGGAGGAACCCTATGAGTTACGCAGAAGCAAAAACCCGCTACGCCGCCATTGGCGTGGACACCGAAGCTGCCATTGCCCGGTTAAAGACCGTGCCTATTTCTCTGCACTGCTGGCAGGGAGATGATGTCCGGGGCTTTGATACCGACCCCACCAAGCCCCTGACCGGCGGCATCCAAACCACCGGCAACTACCCCGGCCGTGCCCGCACCCCGGAGGAACTGATGGCAGATATGGACAAGGTGCTGTCCTTCTGCCCCGGCACCAAAAAGATCAACCTCCATGCTTCCTACGCCATTTTTGACGAGGAAAACCCGTGGGTAGACCGGGACAGGCTGGAGCCGAAGCACTTCAAAAAATGGGTGGATTTCTGCAAGGCAAGAGGGCTGGGCGCAGACTTTAACCCCACCTTTTTCTCCCACCCCAAGTGCGACCCGCTGACCCTTGCCAGCCCTAACGAGGAGACCCGGAAATTCTGGGTGGAACACGGCAAGGCCTGCATCCGCATCAGCCAGTATCTGGCCGAGGAACTGGGACAGCCCTGCACCATGAACATCTGGACGGGCGACGGCTTTAAGGACGTACCGGCGGACCGCAAAGGTCCCCGCGACCGCTACAAGGCCAGCATCGACGAGATTTTGAGCGAGCCTTACGACTTCAAGCTGGTGAAGCCCTGCATCGAGAGCAAGGTGTTCGGCATCGGTGTGGAGGCGTACACCGTGGGCAGTGCCGAGTTTGCCCTGAGCTACGCCGCCTTCAACCGGGAAAAGTGCATTCCGCTGATGGATAACGGCCACTACCATCCCACCGAGGTGGTCAGCGATAAGATCCCTGCCCTGCTGGCCTTCTTCCCGGAGATTGCCCTCCACGTCACCCGCCCCATCCGCTGGGACTCCGACCATGTGGTGCTGTTTGACGATGAAACAAAGGAGATCTGCAAGGAGATTGTGCGCTGCGGCGGTCTGGACGGCCGGGTGAACATTGCACTGGATTACTTTGATGCCTCCATCAACCGCATCTCCGCATGGACAGTGGGCTTCCGCAACGTGGAAAAGGCGTTGCTGTCTGCCCTGTGCACCCCCCACACGGCGCTGAAAGAGCTGCAGGACACCAATCAGTTCACCGAGCTGATGGTACGGCAGGAAGAGCTGAAGACCCTGCCCTTTGGCGAAGTCTGGGACGAATACTGCCGCCGGAACGGTGTGCCGGTGGACGGCGCATGGTTTGAGGAAGTAAAGAAATACGAGCAGAACGTGCTGAGCAAGCGTATTTGAATGAGAGAGGTTTTTGAAGATGGGTATTCTGGATATTGAGATCGTAAAAGGCTTTATGCGGATGTGCAACGATGGCTGGCTACAGGGCTGGCACGAGCGCAACGGTGGCAACCTGACCTACCGCATGAAGGAAGAAGAAGTGGCGCAGTGCCGCCCCTTCTTTGACGAGCAGCCCCGCGAATGGGTGAACATGGGCGTGCAGGCGGACAATCTGGCGGGCGAGTATTTCATCACCACCGGTTCCGGCAAGTTCTTCCGCAACGTGGAACCGGACCCTGTTCACAGCATCGGTATTGTGGAGATCAACGACAAGGGCGACAGCTGGCGCATCGTCTGGGGCTTGGAGGGCGGCGCAAAGCCCACATCCGAGTTCCCCAGCCACTTTATGAACCACAGCGTCCGCAAGGCCGCCACCAATGGCGCAAACCGTGTCATCTACCACTGCCACGCCACCAACGTGATTGCCCTGACCTACATCCTGCCCCTGACCGACCGAGACTTCACCCGTGCCCTGTGGCAGAGTGCTACCGAGTGCCCGGTGGTGTTCCCGGAGGGCGTGGGCGTCTGCCCGTGGATGGTGCCCGGCGGTGCAGACATTGCCCTGGCCACCAGTGAGCTGATGAAAACCTATCAGGCTGCTATCTGGGCACAGCACGGTCTGTTTGCTTCCGGCCCGGACTTTGACATTACCTTTGGTCTGGCGCACACCATTGAGAAGAGTGCCGAAATTTACGTCAAGGTGCTCTCCATGGGCGGCGGCATCATCCGGCAGACCATCACCGATGACGACCTGCGCGCCATCGCTCGCGACTTTGGCGTGACCCTGAACGAGAAGTTCCTCAACTAAGGAGCAGAGCATGGAACACATGGCATGGAAAGGCCGCATCAAGCCCGGCTGCAAGGCCGAATACCAGAAACGTCACACAGAGATCTGGCCGGAAATGGTGCAAGTATTGAAAGATGCTGGCATCTGCAATTACAGCATCTTTTACTGCAACGATGAACTATTTGGCTACTATGAGTGCGAAAAGGGCGTGGCCTACGCCGAGAAAGTGCAGGCAGAAAGCCCGGTGGTAGACCGTTGGAACGAGTACATGAAGGACATTCTGGAACTGGAAATGGACCCTGTGACCGGCGCACAGCCTAAGCTGGAACAGGTGTTCCGACTGGATTGAGCAATCATAATTCCATACAACAACAGCCCGTCTGCTTTTGATTCAGACGGGCTGTTGTATTTTTAGCGTTCCCGGAACTCCATGGGCGTTTTTCCGGTGACCTGCTGAAAGACTGCGCTGAAATAATTGCGGGTAGCAAAGCCAAGCTGCTCGGAAATTTCCCGGACGCTGAGCGGTGTGCTTTTCAGCAGAACCTTTGCACGTTCGACCTTTGCAAACTTTACATAGTTCGTGACACTCAGACCCGTTTCTTCCTTGAATTTGTGGGTGAGGTAATATTCCGTGTAGCCCACCAGGGCAGCAAGATCTTCCGCTACGATCTTTTTGTCCAGATTCATCTCGATGTAATCCACACACTTCTGGATCTGCATACTGAGGTTTGGGTTCGTCCGGTGCTTGTGGACCCGCCGGATGAAGTCGTCGTACATCATCATTGCAAGGGGGGCCAGCTCATCCAGCGATTTTGCCGTTTCTGCCGTCTGAATGTAGCTGTCCCCCAGCGAGTACGCCTCCTCCGGGGAAAGACCACCCTCAATGGCGGCACGGCACACCAGCGAGGTGAACACGATGATGGAGGTCTTGCTCTGGCGCAGAACATCACTGCTCTGCACCGGCACACCCGCACTCATGCTCATGCTGTTGGAAAGTGCCTGCTTGTAATTCATATCTCCGGTGCGAACCATTTGCAGCATTCCCTGCTCCGCCATCCAGATCTTATGCCGGTCGTGGGGGATGGCAGAGCTTTTCAGCCGCTCCTCTTGTGCTGCACTGCTGTTCACACTGCTCAGTTCCAACCGCTGCCCGGTGAGGCAGTAGTGCATCATCAGCAGATAGCGGTTCATAATGGTGTTTTGCAGGGTAGGGACTTTTTCAAGAGATTTGTATAGCTGGATCGTCCATGCCACACTGATCTCCAGCTTGCTGTAATATTTCAGTCCGTCCTCGATCCCGCGCAGCGTCACATCCTGATAGAACACCGGTCCAATGACCCAGACACGCTTCAGCTTTCCCTCTTCCTTTTCAAAGGCTGCGCCCCACAAAAGACCCAAAGCTGTCCCCAAGGTAACGGGGACATCATCCCGGTTCCCATGCTCCAGCATCCGCTGTTTGCAGCCGAACAGCTCAAATGCGCTGGCAAGGAATGCCTCGTCCGGGCAGTTGCTCCGCAAGAGCACACCTTGTGCATCATAGCACCATGTATAAACATTGCCGCCGCACTGGACAAGTTCGGAAAGCAGCATCATATTCTGGAGAACATCCATGTGTAACCCCTCCGGCTCATTGATAAAAGCAGTATATCATACTTCCGCCGTTTTTTCTACCAATGCCCGGAGCCAGTGCAGCAGGATGCCCGCAGAGATAGCCGCAGCACCAACGTCTGCTATCAGGTGCGCCGCCGCAATGCCCTGCACGCCGCAAAGCGCATTCATCAGGTACAGCAGCGGAATCAGCAGCAGCCCCTGCCGCAAAAGAGAGAACACCACCGCACCGCTTGCCTTGCCCACAGATTGCAGCAAATTGGTTGCCAGATAGGACAGACCGATCACTGGGCTGCCCAGAACCAGATAGACCACCAGCTGCGTTCCCAGACGGAAAGCGCCTTCTTCCTTGATGAACATCCCGATCAGCGCATTGCGTCCGGCAAAGCTGGCAGCTCCGGCAAGGACGCCAAAAACAACGGTCAGCAGGATCAGGTCCTTTAAAAGCTGTTTCAGACGTTTTGAGTCGCCTGCGCCGTAGCTGTACGCCAGAAGCGGCTGGCAGCCCATGCAGATCGCCATGGCGATCATGCTGATGACCATGGTCGTCTTGCCTGCCGCTGCCATAGCTGCGACCGCCGCCGTGCCGTGGGTCACCAACAGCCGGTTGCTGAAGGAGGACGCAAACCCGGCCAGCAGGCTGCTGATGCCGTTGGGCAGACCAATGGCCAGCAGCTCGCCCAACATCTGCGGCTTTTTCAGGGCAGGGCGAAAATCAACCGTCAGTACCGTGCCGTTCTTGACGATGTAGCGCAGATAGCAGGCAGTCGCCACAAGGTTGCCCAGCACACTGGCGGCAGCCGCACCGCTGACACCGAAGTTCAGCACCAGAATAAACAGCGGGTCAAAAATGCAGTTGACCAGCGTGCCCAGAAGATTACCGATCATGCCCTCTTTTACTGCACCCTCTGCACGCACCAGCATCGCCATGCTGTTGGACAGGATAAAAAACGGCGCACCCAGTGCCAGGACCTGAAGATACCGCTCCGCGTAGGGGAAGATCTCTGCATTGGAACCCAGCATTCCCAAAAGCGACACTCTGCCCACCAGCAGACCGATGCTGACCAGAACGCCCAGAAAAAAGCTGGTCCAGAAGCAGAGCGAGGAGCAGATCTTGCCCTGCTCGATCTCACCCGCGCCAAAGCAGCGTGCAATGACGGCACTGCTGCCTGCGCCAAGCATCGTTGCCACCGCCGCAAGGATCGAAAACACCGGTCCCACAACGGAGACCGCCGCCACCTGTGCAGTATCGCCCAGACAGCCCACAAAAAACATATCCGCCATGTTGTACAGCACCATGACAAGGATAATGATGATGGAGGGCACCGCCATAGATATAATGGACTTCCAGACAGAGCCGGTACGGAAAAGTGCTTCGTTTTTCATGATCTCCTCCAAAAGTCAACCGTACACAGATAGAACGAAAACCCCGGTCATGGGGCTTTCAGAGCGGTTTCAGTCACAGGTTATCCAGCGCATCCAGCAGTGCTTTCAGTGCCGTTTCCGGCAGACCCAGCATGGGGCCGATCTTGCCAAAGGTCATTCCGTAGGCGGCTTTTGCCTGCTGATTGTCAGCAAAGCCGGGCAGGTACTGCTCCACAACGGCTTTTGCGGACTCGTTTTCCATCAGGGCTGCAATGGTGCTCTGGCTGTTCAGCTTGCCGTCGGTCAAAATTTCCGGGTGCTTCCAGCTGCTGACGCTCTGGTGCCCGGCAGACAGTGCACCGTCCACAGGGATGGCTGCACCGGTGATGTACCGTGCCATACCGCTGGCAAGGAAAAGTGCCAGTGCGGCGCACTCCTCCGGGTCGCCCATCCGCTTTGCCGGGCAGTCGGATGCAAAAAAGTCCATGGCCGCAGCCGGTGCATCACCGAAGATGCTGGTCTTGGTGTAACCGGGGCAGATGGCGTTGACGGTGATACCGTATTCCGCGTAATCCAGTGCCGCTGCACGGGTCATGCCCACCACGCCGAATTTGGTGGCGCTGTACAGTGCCTGTCCGCGCTGGGGTACAAGACCCGCCACCGATGCCACATTGATGAGGAAGCCGCCCTCGCTGTGGCTCTTGAGGATGGCTTCTGCGCCGTACTTCATTCCGGCAAAGACGCCCTCGCTGTTCAGGGAGAAGATCTTCTCGTAATCCTCTACCTCATACTCATGCAGCGGTGTGCCGCCCATGCCGATGCCTGCGTTGCTGACAACACCATCCAGCTTACCGTAGTGTGCCACCGTCTTGTCCACCAGTTCCTTGATGGCAGAAGCCTTGCTGCAATCGGTCTGGATAAAGATGGCGTCGCCGCCCTTGACGCAGATGCCGTCTGCCACAGCCTGCCCCTGCTGGGCACTGCGGGCTGCACAGACTACCTTCATGCCGTTTTCGCCGAAGCACTCGGCAATGGCGCGGCCGATGCCGCGGCTTGCGCCGGTGACGATAGCAACTTTATCTCTGACACTGTTGAAATTCATCATTTTCATAAAGCATCCTCCATTTTTTATTTTTCGTATTCACGAACTAGATTTGCAACTCTTAGTTGCTTATCCATCTCTATGGTGTTATAATAGCACTATGCCGCAGGGGCTGCAATCAGCAGTTTCCGGCGTGTCCGGTGTTTAAGCAACGGATCACGTTCCAAGCGTTGGTTAAGCATCCTTTACGAAATACATTGACGGAGGAATTGTATGGATATCCGGGTCAAAAAAACGAAGCGTGCCATTCAGAAAACGTTTATCGACTTGCTGCGGGAGAAGCCCATTGAAAAGATCACGGTCAAGGAAATTGCCGAACGCGCCGAGATCAACAAAACGACCTTTTATTCCCACTATGAAACGCTGGATGCACTCACCGACGAAATGGAGCGGCAGACAGTCCAGCTCGTCTGCGACAATATGCGCGGCGCACAGCAGCTGCTGGATGAACCGGAGGCCTTTGTGCAGGAAATGTTTGCTGCTCTCCAGCAGGCAACGGATTACCTCGGTGTGGTTCCGGTATCCGCGATGAACCGCTTTACGCAGCATTTGCGGGATGCCATTCTGGAAAAAATCAAAGGTGACAATATCGAGCCGTCCCAATATGAAAATGTCGGTGCCATCCTGATTTTTGTAATGAACGGTCTTTCCGGGCTTTTGAACACCGACGCCAAACTGGCGCAAAAGCACATCAACGTAATTGCCGCCGTGGTTGCAAATGGTGTCCATGGTCTGCATCTTTCCCACTGAACCAAAACAGGCTGCGAGAAGCATCTTCCACAGCCTGTTTTTTGCTATTGCAGCTTATTTTTCTGCGTAACTGCCCAGCACCCCAAGGCTAGGCTTTGCGGTCCGCTCCATAGTTTCACGGTTCACGGCGATCAGACCAAACTGCATGGCATAGCCCTTCTGCCACTCAAAGTTGTCCATCAGGCTCCAATGGAAGTATCCCTTCACCGGGATTCCGTCGGCGATGCAGTGCTGCACACCATCCAGTGCCTGCCGGATAAATGCCACACGGCGGGTATCATCGGCGGTGGCAATGCCGTTTTCGGTCACGATCAGTTCGCCCTTGAATTCCTCTGCCACCTTGCGAATGACGTGCTCCAGTGCCTGCGGATAGAACTCGTAGTCCATCTGGGTCAGTTCTGCGCCCTCCGGTGCCGGCAGCTGCCCCTGCGGGCCATAAAGGGTGCGGGTATAGTTCTGCACACCCAGAAAATCATCGTCTTTGATATAAGGCAGATAATGGGTGAACTCCTCCTGCCATGCGGCCTCGGCAAAGGTTTCACCACCGGGCTGTGCCTGCAAGTCGTGCAGCGAAAGGGTCAGGCCCACCTTGACCTGCGGGCAGAGGGCTTTGATGGCATCCCGTGCGGCTGCATGGGCACGCAGCACCAGCAGATCGCCTTCTGGAGTGCGCTCGCTGACAAAGATATGCGGCTGGGGTGTGCCGAACGCCTGTGCATTCTCCATGGCGGCATACTTCATGTTTTCCATCATCTTCTGGAAGTTCATGCCCACCTGCACCGTGCCCTCGGCAGACTTCCCGGCCGCTGCGGCATTTTTGGCGGCCTGTTCTGCCATCAGGCGGAACCGCTTGGAGATGGCAGCCAACTGCAAGCCCATATTGGCCTCGTTGATGGTGCAGACATAGCGCAGCTCGCTGCCCAGCTGTTCCATCACATAGGTCACATAACGTTTAAAATCCTCTACAGTGCTTTCGGTTTCCCAGCCGCCCTTGCAGATGAGCCATTTCGGGCTGGTGAAGTGCAGCAGCGTCACGATGGGTTCTACGCCATGCGCTTTGCAGCAGGCAATCACCTTGCGGTAATGCTCGACGGCTTCCGAGTCGAACTTTCCTTCCTCCGGCTCTACCCGTGCCCACTCGATAGAAAAGCGGTAGGCGTTCAGCCCGGCATCGGCCAAGAGCTTGATATCTTCTTCGTACCGTTGATAATGGTCGCAGGCAATGCCGCTGGGCTCCGTAAAGCTAGAATGGGGCAGCTGCTCCTGTGCCCAGTAGTCACTATTTGTATTGTTGCCCTCCACCTGATGGGCTGCTGTTGCAGCACCGATGAAAAAGCCTTTTTCAAATTTCTGCATGATGGTTCTCCCTTCCTGCGTGTTGCTTGTTGAGGCTATTGTAGCAGACCTGTTTTGCCCCTATGGGACAATAAATCGTGAAGGTGGGCGCAAATTCACGCACCACAAATTATTGCACGAATTTTTATCCCTAACTACCGTTTTTTATCCGGCAGTGGCTGTTGCATTCTGTTATTCTTGTGTCAAGAAATGCGGAACCCAGTTCACTTAAAAAGGAGGAAAATCATCATGTTCCAAAAGAAACCCAGTGCCAGTGAAGTAGACGGTGTCCAGTACCGCCGTGCAAAGCTCTGGCAGATCATCTGCTACGCCTGCAACGCCTTTGTGGGCATGAGCGTCTATTCCCTGATCGGTATGGCCAGTTACTCGGCCAGCATCGGCTACGGCATCACCACCGCAACCGTGGGCATCATCCTGATGCTGGCCCGCATTCTGGACGGCTTCACCGACCCGATGCTGGCATTCGTCTACGACCGCATCAACACCCGTTTCGGCAAGCTGCGCATTCTGCTGATCAGCGGCTATCTGATCGAGGCTGTCGGCCTGCTGTGTATGTTCAACCTGTGCTCCAGCAAGGGCTTCGGTCTGCCGGTGTTTGCCCTGACCTACATTATTTACATCATCGGCTATACCGTTACTAACATGACCGCCCAGACCCTGCCGGCTATCATGACCAACGATCCCCGCCAGCGTCCCACCATCGGTGTCTGGACCACTGCGCTGAACTACTTGGTGCCAATAAGCATGAGTATGCTGACCTACACCGTCATCCTGCCCAAGTGCGGCGGCACCTTTAATCAGGACTTTCTCAGCACGGTCTGCACCATCGTGCTGATCATTGCCGGCATCGGCACCCTGATCGTCTGCGCCGGCATCTCCGCCTTCGATAAGCCCGAAAACTTCGAGGGCACCAACAAAAAGCACGAGCCGCTGAAAACTGCGGATATTCTTGAGGTACTCAAGCACAACAAGCCCCTGCAGTGCTACATCGCCTCCAACTCTTCCGATAAGCTGGCACAGCAGGTAGGCAGCCAGGCCATCATCAACACGATGATGAACGGCATCCTCATCGGCAACATGGGTCTTGCTACCACCCTTGGCGTGATCAGCATGGTGCCTTCCATCTTCTTTGCGGCCTTGGGTGCAAAGTATGTGGGCAAAAAAGGCAGCAAGAATGGCATCGTGACCTGGACCTGCGTCAGCATGGCCATCACCTCTGTGCTGTGTCTGTTCTTCATCTTTACCGACACTCGTCAGATCGGTGTGATCGGCAGCTGGAACATGATCGTTTACGTCCTGCTGACTCTGCTGCTGAATGGTTCCAATATGTGCATTACCACCTCCAACACCTCTTTCATGGCTGACACCATCGACTACGAGCTGGACCGCAGCGGCCGTTACATCCCGGCTGTCGTCTCCGGCACTTACAGTCTGGTGGACAAGCTCATCACCTCGGTGGCTGCTGTCATCGCCACCGGTGCGGTCGCCCTTCTGGGTTACACCACCACCATGCCCCAGCCCACGGATCCCTACACCAGCGGCATCTTCTGGATGACCCTTGCCATCAAGTTCGGTCTGCCGATGCTGGGCTGGGTCGTCACCCTGGTCGCCATGGTCGGCTGCCCGCTGACCAAGGAGGAAATGGTCAACGTCCAGAAACGCATCGCAGATAAGAAAGACGCCCTTCGCCATGAAGTAGTTGCAGAAAATATGCAGTAATAACCTGCAAAGACCGAAAGGGCTCATACGCTCTTTCGGTCTTTGCCGATTTGATCCATCTTTTACAAAGGAGTTTTTACCATGAGCAAGACCATCCTGCTGAATCATAGCAACTGGCATTTTACCAAGGAGAACACCGGCATCCCCATCGTCATTATGGGTGAGGCCATCACCCTGCCCCACACCTGGAATGCGGTGGACGGTCAGGACGGCGGCAACGATTACTACCGCGGCACCTGCTGGTATACGCTGGCCCTGACAAAGCCCGCCATCCCGGCAGGCGGCAAGGCTGTTCTGCAGCTGGACGGCGCAGCCATGACCGCCGCCGTTTACCTGAACGGGGAAAAGCTGGCCCAGCACAAGGGCGGCTACTCTACCTTCCGGGTGGACCTGACCGACCACCTGAAAGACGAGAACCTGCTGGCCATCAGCGTGGACAACCGCGACAACGACACCGTGTACCCCCAGAAGGCAGACTTTACCTTCTACGGCGGCATTTACCGCGATGTAACTCTGCACATCGTTCCGGCAGAGCATTTCGCTTTGCCCGCAAACGGCGCACCGGCTCTGAAGGTGACCCCCATCGTCACCGACCTTGCCGCTAAGACCGTCGAAGTCACTGTGGAAGCCGCCGTGGTGGGTGCACAGAGCGTAACCTTTGCGCTGGAAGGCCAGAGCATCACCGCTCCGGCGGAAAACGGCACTGCAAAGGCTGTTTTCACCCTGGACAATGCCCGCCTGTGGGATGGCGTGGAGGACCCCTTCCTTTACACCGTTTCCGCCAAGCTGGGCAACGGCGAGGAGACTTCTGCCCGGTTCGGCTGCCGGAAATTTGAGTTTGACCCCCAGAAGGGCTTTATCCTGAACGGTCGCAGCTATCCGCTGCGCGGCGTTTCCCGCCATCAGGACCGCAAGGGGGCCGGCATTGTCCTGACCAACGAAATGATGGAGGAGGACATGGCCCTCATTCTGGAAATGGGTGCCAACACCATCCGTCTGGCCCACTACCAGCACGCACAGTATTTCTACGACCTGTGTGATGAAAAGGGCCTTGTCATCTGGGCAGAGATCCCCTACATCACCATGCACATGACCAACGGCCGTGCCAACACCCTGACCCAAATGGAGGAGTTGATCGTCCAGAACTATAACCACCCCTGTATTGCCGTGTGGGGCCTTTCTAACGAGATCACCGCCGCCTCCGCTGTCAACGAGGATCTGCTGGAAAACCACCGTCTGCTGAACGAGCTGGCGCACAAGCTGGACCCCACCCGCAAGACCACCATGGCAAACGTGTTCATGCTGGAGACCACCAGCCCCATTCTGGAGATCCCGGATGTGAACAGCTACAACCTCTACTTCGGCTGGTATCTGGGGGACCTTGAGCAGAACGACGAGTTCTTTGACAAATATCATGCTGATTACCCTGACCGCTGCATCGGCTTTTCGGAGTACGGCGCAGACGCCAACCCCCAGTACCAGAGCAGCCACCCGGAAAAGGGCGACTACACCGAGAGCTACCAGTGCATTTACCATGAGCATATCGCAAAGATGATTGCCGATCGTCCGTGGCTGTGGGCGACCCATGTGTGGAATATGTTTGATTTTGCCGCCGATGGCCGTGATGAGGGCGGCAAGCACGGCGAGAACCAGAAGGGACTTGTCACCTTTGACCGCAAGCTCAAAAAAGACCCCTTCTATCTCTACAAAGCCTATTGGAGCAAGGAGCCCTTTGTGCACCTGTGCGGCAGCCGCTATGTGGACCGCGCCGAGGATGTGACCGAGATCAAGGTCTACTCCAATCTGCCGGAGGTCTCGCTGTACAAGGACGGTCAGCTGGTGGAGACCAAGCAGGGCGACAAGGTGTTTACCTTCCAGCTGCCCATTACCGGCAAGCACAGCATTGAGGCACGCTCCGGCGAGCACAGCAGCGTGATCCTGGTGAACAAGGTGGACACCCCCAACCCGGACTACGCCATGGACAACCGCAAGAATGTGACCAACTGGTTTGACGGGGAGCTGGATGCCAGCTGCTGGTCGGTGAAGGACAACATGGCCAAAGCCATGGCAGACCCCAAGGCTGGCCCCATCCTGAAGCAGATCTCCGATAAGGCCGCCGCTGCCCGCGGCGATGTGGCCGCCGCCGTGAAGGATAACCCGGCTCTGGTGGCCATGATGGAGCGCGCCATGCAGCGGATGACCATTGAATCCATGCTGATGCAGGCAGGCGCTTCCGAGGAGGACATCAAGCAGCTGAACCGTGTATTGCAGGGTATTTCCAAGGAGTGAGTTTCGATGAGACAGACTTATTGCAACCCCCTTGATCTGGGCTACCGCTATCAGCACATGAAGGAAGGCCCGCGCGTGGCGGGTTTCCGGGAGGGTGCAGACCCGACGCTGGTTTATTTCAAGGGCAAATATTATCTCTTTGTTTCCATGTCGGCAGGCTTCTGGTATTCGGAGGATCTGCTGAACTGGGACTTCCATGCAGACCCCGGCCTGCTGATCTACGACTACGCACCGGATGTGCGGCAGGTGGGCAATTACCTCTATTTCTGCGCCAGCCGCAAGGGACGCAACTGCCCCATTTTGCGCACCGCTGACCCCCTGATTGAGCCGTTTACCGAAGTGTCTGCCCCCTTTGCCTTCTGGGACCCGGATCTGTTCTGCGATGACGATGGCCGGGTGTACTTCTACTGGGGCTGTTCCAATACTGCCCCCATCTACGGCGTGGAGCTGGACCCGGACACCATGACCCCCATCGGTAAAAAGCAGGAGCTGATCTTCGGCAATGAAACTACCCTTGGCTACGAACGCCCCGGCAACAACGGCATCGTGGACCGGGAAGCCAGTGTCCTGTACCAGTCCATGAAGCAGTTCTATGACCCTGAGACCGGCAAACTGAACCTGCCGCCGCAGATGGCAAACATCCCCGGCCTGAGTGCCGAAAGCCTGACTGCTATGTTCAATGCCATCGGCAAGCCCTACATTGAGGGTGCGTTCATGACAAAGCATGACGGCCTCTATTACCTGCAATATGCCTGCCCCGGCACCCAGTACAACACTTACGCCGACGGTGTATACACCTCCAATTCTCCGCTGGGTCCCTTTGTGCGGCAGGCATCCAATCCGTTTTCCGCAAAGCCCGGCGGATTCATCACCGGTGCAGGCCACGGCAGCACCATTGCCGACACCTACGGCAACTGGTGGCACGCCTCCACCATGCGCATTTCCGTCAACTATGACTTTGAGCGCAGAGTCGGCCTGTTCCCGGCTGGTTTCGACAAGGACGGCGTGCTTTACTGCAACCAGAATTTTGCCGATTACCCCCAACGCATCCCGGCTGGCAAATTCGATGCCGCCAGCCAGCAGCCGGAATGGATGCTGCTGAGCTACAAAAAACCGGTCACGGCTTCCAGCACCGCAGAAAACAGCAGCCCGGAGTTGGCAGTCAACGAGGACTGCCGCAGCTGGTGGAGCACCGCCGGTGCAGAGCCGGGCGAATGGCTCTGCGTGGACCTTGGCAAAGAGAGCGATGTCCGTGCCATTCAGGTGAACATGGCGGATGAAAAGCTGGTGGTGGATTTCCCGGCGGACAGCTACGGCGACGACCGCAAGACCCGCCACATCGAGACTCGGCCGCAGATCTCTCATTACACGGTGGAGACCAGTGCGAACGGAGCAGACTGGACGACCCGCGAAACGGTTGCCCGCGAGTGCTCCAACGGCTACTACGAATATGCAGACGGCATCCGCGCCCGGTACATCCGGGTGACTGGCGGCGAACTGCCCTACGGACAGCCGCTGCGCATCAGCGGTCTGCGGGTGTTCGGCAACGGCGAGGGCCCGAAGCCCGCACAGGCCGAAGCCGCCGGGGCTCGCGTGGATGCACTGGATGCAAAGATCACTTGGAAGCATATCGAAAATGCACAGGGCTGCAACGTCCGCTACGGCGTTGCGCCTGATAAGCTCTATCTGAGCTGGCTGGTGTACGATGCAGACGAAGTGACCCTTTCCACCCTGACCGCCGGGCAGGAATACTACATCTGCGTGGACAGCTTTAACGAAAACGGCATCACGCCGGGTAAGACTTTCAAACTGGAGGGGTAAAATATGCCCATCAAAGCTGTGCAGCAATTTATGCTGGGCACTGTACTAAGCAATGAGCAGCAGGCAAAAGAGACCCTTGCTGCCATGAAAGCCGCCGGGTACGATGGCATTGAATTGTGTGGATTTATGATCCACCCCATCGGCTTTGTGGTAAAGCTGCTGACCAAGGCCGCCGGGATGCCGGTGGGCAAGGGCGGCAATCTGGACTGGCACAAGCTGGTGCAGGAGGCCGGCCTTCGGGTGGTCAGTCTGCACACCGACCTTGGCAGTTTGGAACGGGATGCCCACGCAGTGGCCGAGGAGGCCAAAAGCTTCGGCACACAGTATGTGGTCATCACCGGGATGTACCGCTTTGATTACGGCGATGAAGCCGTTATGCACCAGCTTGCGCAGCGGCTGAACAAAGCCGGCGAGACTCTGACAGCCGAGGGCATCCACCTGCTCTACCACAACCACAACTGCGAGCTGCGGCATGTGAACGCAGAAAAGCGCGCCTACGACATCCTCTTAGAAGAGACCGACCCTGCCTTTGTCAACTTTGAGTTTGACAGCTACTGGTTCACCGAGGGCGGTGCAAATGCGCTGGCATGGATGCAGCGGCTTGGTCCCCGCATGAAGCTGTGGCACATCAACGACCGGGGCACCCGCATCACCGGCAGTGCCATCACGCCTATCCTGAAAACCGACAGCATGGAGCTGGGCACCGGCAACATGGACTTGGACAGCCTGATGGCGCAGGCCCTTGCCGTGGAGGTGGATGCCGTTATTCTGGAAAGCCACCGCAATTGGGTGGACAATTCCCCCATCAAGAGCTTCCAGCTCAGTGCAAAATACCTTGCGCAAAAATTCTGACCTGCCATTCTCTCATTATTTTCTTCTTCATTATCCCCATAAAAGCAATGCCCCGCACCGGTTACTCCTTCCGGTGCGGGGCGTTGTGTTTTGCGGGGAATCTTTTTGCGTTACAGGGTGTGGGTGCCCGGCTGCAAGGTCAGGCTTCTGCCATCCGGGAGGGTGACTTCTGCGGTTCTGTTGCAGGGCACGGTGATGGTGTAGGTCACGGCATCGCCTGCATACTGCCAGCCGCTTTCAATGCGCCCCACCGGGGAATCGTACACTGCTTTTGCCCAGCCCAGAGCCGGGTTCGGGGTGGGGGCGATGGTCAGGGTCTCCCCTGCCAGATGGATGCCGCACACGCCACCGAACAGCCAGCCGCAGATGGCACCGTAGGAGTAATGGTTCAGGGATTCGCTGGGGTGGCCGTTTGCGTCAATGCCCGTCCATGTCTCCCAGACGGTGGTGGCGCCCTGCTTGACCTCATAGAGCCAGCTGGGAGCGGTGTCCTGTAACAGCAGCTTATAGGCGGTGTCGGCATAGCCGTACTTTGCCAGCACCTCGCAGAGGAAGGGTGTAGAAAGGAAGCCGGTGTTCAGGTGATAGCCGTTTTCCGCCACCATCCGGTTCAGGGTATCCGCAGCGGCTTGGCTCTCCTCCTCGCCCAGCAGTGCAAAGGCAATGGCGCGGACGTATTCGCACTGGCGGTCAGAAGTGATTTTCCCATTGTCAGTAAAGGCGGCGCGGTACGCCTTTACCGCCTTTTCTGCCGTGTCGCGGTACTGCGCTGCGTCCTCTGCCTTGCCCAGCGCCTGTGCAATTTCTGCCAGAAGCCGCCCGGAATAAGCCAGATACGCCGTACCCACGCTTTTGCGCGGGTTCATCATCGCCTGCATGGGAGTAATGCCAGGCTCACACCACTCGCCGTAGTCCAGACCGTTCAGCACCGTGTACTTGGCGTATGCCCCGGTCTGCTGTTCCTCGGTGGTCTGCTGTGCACGGCCAAGCAGGAACGCATACCACTTCTGCATCATCTCGTAGTTGTCCGCAAGGATCTTGCGGTCGCCGGTGCGCTTATAAAGGACGTAGGGCACCAGAATGGCGGCATCGCCCCAGCCCGCCGACATACAGAGCATGGGGGTCATGTAGCCGGGGCGGCTGGTGGGCGGCGCAATGTTCGCCATGCGTCCATCCGGGTACTGGTTCAGGCGGCATTCTGCCAGCCATTTTTCCACCACCGGGTAGCAGTCCATCAGGGTCAGGCCGGTTTCAATGAACACCCCCATGTCCCCCGTCCAGCCGGCGCGCTCGCGGGTGGGGCAGTCGGTGGGGATATCACAGAAATTGCTCTTCTGGCTCCACACACTGTTTTTCACCAGCTGATCCACATCGGCGTTGCCGCACGCAAAGCTGCCGATGACCGGCATCTCTGAATAGACGGCGTGGGCAGTAAACTCTGCGCCGGTCAGCTCGATGTCCGTTTCCACCTTTGCGTACCGGAAGCCCATGATGGTAAAGCTGGGCTTGTAGTGGTTCTCGCCCTCTTTGCAGACGAGTTCCAGCATCTGTGCCGTGCCGCCCTCCTTGTGGCGATTCCGGTCCTGAAAGTTCTCCTGCGTAAAGTTGCCGTTCTCGTCCAGTGCTTCGCCGCACAGCAGCTTGATTTTCTGCCCGGCGTGGGCGGTCAGCTTCATCTCCACGTAGCCAGCCATATTCTGCCCAAAGTCCAGCACAGTCTCGCCGTTGGGGGTGCGCAGCAGCCTGCCCGCAAAGGCTTCCTGCTCCCGGATGGGCACGGTGTTCATACCGGTGATGGGCAGGGAGTTCGGCTCGGTCTTTACGCCATGCCAGCCGGAAAGCTCCCCTTCCAGCCGGGCATCATACACTTCGCCCTGCTGCATATCATTTTGGCGAATCGGGCCGCACTGGGTGGCCTCCATGTCGTCATCCGAAACGCAGACCGCCTTGCCGTCCACTTCCAGCTGGAACAGGACAGCCAGTTCGCTGCCGAACAGGTCACGGTCACCATCCACGCCGGAGGTGCTGCGGTACCAGCCGTCGCCCAATGCGATAAGCAGTTCATTTTCACCGTCACGGACAAGCGCGGTCACATCGTAGGTCTGTGCCCCAAGGTGCTTATCCGCAGTAAAGCTGCCGGGGGCAAGCACCATGTCGCCGACCCGCTTGCCGTTCAGCCATGCCGCATACAGCCCCCTGGCAGTAATGTACAGCCGCTTGCCTTCTCCCGCCGGGGCGGTGAACGTTTTGCGCAGATAGCTTGCCGGGCGGTGGGGCTGATAAGGCTGCGCCTGCCCTTTGCCGGAGGCTTCCAGCGCCGCCTGCTTCTGCTCCCAGTTGGGTTTTGCAAAGGCGTTGATGGCATCGGTGCAGTCGATGTCCGGCTCTTCTGTCTCCGGGCAGACCCACACGCCCTGCCAGTCTGCCTGTGCAAGCCCGGTCTCGAAGAAAGCGGTGCTCCATGCACCGGGCTGGTCATTTTCATCCCACAGCCGGATGCGCCACTGTCCCTGCATCTTGGGCGGCACAGGGGTGGGCGTTTCGGTGTGCATCACACTGCCCAAAGCCTTTCCGCTCGCCCACAGCGTTTTGGGTCCGGCGGTCACTTCGATTTCGTAGGCAGTCTGGCGCACGCCTTCGGCGCACTGCCACGATAAAAAAAGCGTCCCGGTATCTATACCGAGAGGCTGGGTCAGATGATTCGTTTTCAGGTTTGTTGCTTGCATCATCCGCATCTCCTTTTCCGTTTGATTTCTGTTCTTATTATAAAGAGAATCCCACGGAATAAGGGTGCAAAATTTTGTGTTATCAGTCAAAAAGTCGTGTTATTTATGACAATTTAAAAAATTCATCTTGCTTCACGACTTTTCATCCGTACTGTCTGCGGTTCTCCTGTTATACTTTGGGTAAGAAAATCAAAGGGCCGTGGACTGCCCTCAAGCGAAAGGAAGGCATTATAGAATGGATATTGAAAAGATCATCCAGCAGATGACGCTGGCGGAAAAAGCAGACTTCTGCTCTGGTTCGGATTTCTGGCACACGCAGCCGGTGGAGCGGCTCGGTGTGGCCGCCGTGATGATGAGCGACGGCCCCAGCGGTCTGCGCAAACAGGACGAGCAGGGCGACCATCTGGGCATCAACGAAAGCATCCCGGCGGTCTGTTTCCCGTCCAGTGCGGCGGTGGCTTCCAGCTTTGACACTGCTCTGGCAGAAAAGCTGGGTAACACGCTGGGCAATGAGTGCCGCGCCGAGAATCTGGCTCTGCTGCTGGGCCCCGGCCTGAACATCAAGCGCAGCCCGCTATGCGGACGCAACTTTGAGTATTTCAGCGAGGACCCCTATCTCAGCGGTGAGATGGGGGCGGCGCTGGTCAAGGGCATCCAGAGCAACGGTGTGGGCAGCTGCATCAAGCATTTTGCCGCCAACAATCAGGAGACCGACCGCATGGTCAGTGACAGCGTGATGGACGAGCGCACCCTGCACGAGATCTATCTTCCCGCCTTTGAAACGGTGGTCAAAAAGGCAAAGCCGCTGGGCGTGATGGCCGCCTACAACAAGCTCAACGGCACCCACTGCTCGGAGAACAAGGAACTGCTGACCGACATCCTGCGCAAACGCTGGGGCTATGAGGGCATGGTGGTGACCGACTGGGGCGCAGTAAAAGACCGCGCCAAGGGCATCGCCGCCGGACAGGATCTGGAAATGCCCGGCGGAAGCGGCCGCGGCACAAACTCGATCCTTTCTGCCATCAAGGCAGGAACGCTCTCGGAGGAGGAGTTGAACGCTGCCGTCCGCAACCTGCTGCGGTTCGTGGATTCTGTGACCAAAACTGAAAACGCGAGCGCCGTATTTGACCGGGACGCAGACTACCGGATGGCAGTTTCTGTTGCAGAGAACTCTGCGGTTCTGCTGAAGAACGAAAAGGGCGTACTTCCTCTGGCAAAGGGCTGCAAGGCGGTGTTCCTTGGCGAATTTGCGCAGCACCCCCGGTATCAGGGCGGCGGCAGCAGCCATGTCAACAGTGCGAAGGTCAGCTGTGCGCTGGAGCACGCTCCCGGTGTAGCCTATGCACAGGGCTACCGCACCGATGAGGATACCGTTGATCCTGCGCTGGAACAGGCCGCCGTGGCTGCTGCTGCAGACGCAGAGGTCGCCGTGATCTTTGCCGGACTCCCGGAGCGGTACGAGAGCGAAGGCTACGACCGCACCACCCTTGCCATGCCGGAAAATCAGAATCATCTGATCGCCGCAGTCGCTGCGGTACAGCCGAATACCGTGGTCGTCCTGCACAACGGCTCTGCCATCGAAATGCCATGGGTCAACGATGTCCCGGCTGTTCTGGAACTGTACCTTGCCGGTGACGGTGCCGGAGAAGCCGCCGTGAATCTGTTGTACGGCGCTGTCAACCCCAGCGGCAAGCTGGCAGAGACCTTCCCCCGGAGGCTGAGCGACACCCCGGCTTATCTTTCCTTCCCCGGCGAGCGGGAGACCAGCGTTTACTCTGAGGGCGTATTTGTCGGCTACCGCTACTACGACACCACGGAAGCAGATGTTCTGTTCCCCTTCGGTCATGGCCTTTCCTACACGACCTTTGAATACAGCGTACTCCGGCTGAGCCGCAGCACCGTCCGTGAGGGTGAAGAAGTGCAGGTCACCGTCACGGTAAAAAATACCGGCGCAGTCGCCGGCAAGGAAACGGTGCAGCTCTATGTAGCACCGCCCAAGGGTGAGCGTCACCGTCCGGTCCGGGAACTGAAAGGTTTTGCCAAGGTGTCCCTGCAGCCCGGTGAGAGCAAGGAGGTGCAGTTTACACTGGACAAGCGCAGCCTTGCCTATTATGAGCCGGAACTGCATGATTTCTATGCAGAAAGCGGCACTTACCAGATCTGCGTTGGTGCATCCAGCCGGGATCTGCGCCTGACCGGCTTGCTGGAATGGCAGGCAGCGCAGCCGCTGCCGGTACACTTTACCGCAGCCTCCACTCTGAAGCAGGTCATGACCCACCCGGTGGGTGCTGCCATCATCGGACCGATCCTGCAGCGTATGGCCGCAGCCGCAGGCAGCGCCACCGGAAAAAAGGACGATGATGATTCTTCTCTGTCCATGATGATGGGAATCCAGCTCAACACGCTGATTGATTTCCACGTCCTGACCGAGGAGCAGCTGAACGGCATCCTGGGCCAGATCAATCAGGCGTAAGGCAGGGATTGCAGGATAAAATAAGTCCTACTCTCTCCACTTTACTGGCATAAATCTCTCAAAACCCTCTTAACAAATTCTACATACGGTGGTATTTTTCTTGTAAATCCCACCGTTCTTGTGGATTGGTTTAGAATAATCTACAAGATGTGGTCGTGTTCATTTTTAACACAGCCACAGAAAGTGGTTGGTTATCACCGTGAGACCCACCACTTCCGTGAGGAAAAGTCCACGAAAGAATTTACCGCCCCGCAACACACCCGATTCATTTTGCCGCCGATTCACCCGACAAAATCCATCGCTATGCTGCGTGGGCGGTATTTTTCTTTTAGGGAGCTGCACCTTGAAAATTTCATGGGCCGACCGAACGTGATACCGACTTTCCGTCAACGCCGCTGCGCAAACAGGGGCAGGAACTTCGTTCGGAGCAAACGGCGATCAACATACACGAGCAGCACAACCTCTACTTATTTTTTGCGCCTTAACAATTCGGAAACAATTACCCAGAAACGGTTTTGAGCGCAGCGGTAGAGGGCAAGAACCGTCCCGTGGCCACAAATTTTCAAT
>OBZG01000300.1_pt1 | contig 48766 bp, 43 predicted proteins | sample 1550701 | NCBI WGS metagenome assembly OBZG01 (sample SAMEA2580229, study PRJEB22360) | human gut metagenome | biome: human gut; feature: human-associated habitat; material: faeces | place: Denmark | collected 2008/2010
ATTTGAACCCTCGCGCCGGTTTCCCGACCTACACCCTTAGCAGGGGCGCCTCTTCAGCCTCTTGAGTATTTCTCCTCGCCTGAATTTCTGTAATATCTTACAGCATTTATTCAGTTGTGCACCAACAGTGCATATGTGATTATACTAGACTGTTGTCACAATGTCAATGTCTAAATTCAAACTTTTTTATTTTTCTTTGATTTGTTGTTATGTCCGCCCTTAGTGTTCCATTTTCATGTGCAATTGTCGTGCTTATTCAAAAGGAATCACAGCTCCGTCATAGGTTTTTTCGATATATTCTTTAATCTCATCTGATTTCAATGCCTTTACAAGAGCCTGTATCTTTTCCTCTTTTTCATTTCCCTCTTTTACTGCAATAATGTTTACATATGTTTTTGCAGCCTCAGAATCTGATTTTTCATATGCAAGCGCATCTTTGGCTACAGAATATCCTGCTTCCAGCGCATAGTTTCCATTTAGTACTACATATGCAGTTTCTCCGGTCACTCTTGCTACCTGTGCAGCTTCCAGTTCTACAATTTCTACATTATATGGATTTTCTTCAATATCATTTACTGTTGCATTGAGTCCTGCCCCGTCTTTTAATGTGATAATTCCATTGTCCTGTAAGAGAAGCAATGCTCTGGCTTCATTTGTCGTATCATTTGGCACTGCGATTTTATCACCTTCGGAAATTTCATCCAGACTCTTTTTTGTTCCTGGATAAATTCCAAATGGCTCATAATGGATATCTCCTGCATCTACCAGATGAGTTCCTTTTTCCTCGTTGAAACTTTCCAGATATGGCACATGCTGGAAATAGTTTGCATCAAATTCTCCGCTCTCTACAACTTCATTTGGCTGCACATAGTCATCAAACACTGTCACTTCCAGCTGATATCCTTCTTTTTTCAGAATCGATTTTGCCTGTTCCAATATTTCAGCGTGTGGAGTTGCAGATGCTGCTACTTTAATCGTCTTTGCATCTTCACTGCTGCCTTTCTCCTCTGCTTTTGAATTACTTTGGCATCCTGTCAGTACTCCTAATGTTAAGATCCCTGTTAATATAATTGCTGTTACCTTTTTCATATTCTCTCTCCTTTTCCCTTTTGTTTTTGCTGTTTTTCTATTTTCTTTTATCCAGTACAGATGCAGCTTTCATTCCCGCCGACTGGAAAATCTGAACCAGTATCACAAGCAGAACAACTGTCACGATCATGATTTCAGACTGATATCGATAATATCCATAACGGATGGCGATATCTCCCAGTCCACCGCCGCCTACAGTTCCTGCCATAGCTGAGTATCCGAGGATCGTTCCTATTGCAATTGTCGCTCCTGTGATCAGAGATGTTCTTGCTTCTACGAGAAGAACCCTGGTGATAATCGTGAAATTTCCTGCTCCCATTGCTTTTGCAGCCTCAATCACTCCCTCATCCACTTCTTTAGCCGAAGATTCCACCATTCTTGCAATAAACGGCACTGCTGCCACCACCAGTGGAACAATGGTTGCTGATGATCCGTAGCTTTGCCCCACGAGCAATCTCGTGAGCGGTATCACAAGGATTAAAAGAATCAGAAACGGGATGCTTCTCACAATGTTTGAAATAAGATCTAATATCTTATATAACACTGCATTCGGTTTCAAACCGTCTTTATCTGATACTGCCAGGCAGATTCCCATTGGGAGACCAAAGACATATCCCAGAATCGTAGATGCCAGTGTCATATATAAAGTTTCTTTTACTCCATTTAAAATCATTAAGATCACGTCTTCACTCCACATCATCCGTCACCTCCTCCAGTTCAATGCCACATGTTTTTAAATAGTTCTGCATTTCCTCTGCCTGTCTGCTGTCTCCTGCAAACTCCAGAATCATTTCGCCTTTTGCAACACCTCCGATATTTCTTGTGTCTGCCCGCAGAATGTTGACCGGTTCCCGGAACTTTAAGATCATATTAGCGATCACTGGCTGGAACGCCGAATTTTCTGAAAATACAATTCGTACTTTTCTGCCGCTCTGAATCAGATCTTTTGTATTGCCGGAAGATTCTGCTCTGCTGATATCATCTCCTTCATCTTTTCGGATTAATTCTCTTGCCACATCTGATTTTGGATGACTGAATATCTCGGACACACTTCCTGTCTCCACAATTTCTCCTGATTTCATGATCGCTACATGAGAACAGATTTTTCTGACCACAGACATCTGATGGGTAATGATCACGATCGTAATATTAAATTTCCGGTTGATTTCCTGTAACAATTCCAGAATCGATGCTGTTGTCTGTGGATCCAAAGCGCTTGTAGCTTCATCACATAACAAGATTTTAGGCGATGTTGCAAGTGCTCTTGCAATTGCAACTCTCTGTTTTTGACCACCTGATAATTGAGAAGGAAATGCATTTGCTTTTTCCTTCAATCCTACGATTTCCAGAAGTTCTTCCGCTTTTTCTCTTGCTTCCTTTTTCTTTTTGCCCTGGATATACATCGGAAAACACACATTTTCCAGTACTGATTTCTGCATCAGAAGATTAAAATGCTGAAAGATCATTCCAATCTGTTCTCTTTGCTTTCTCAGTTCTTTCTCTTTCAGCCCGCCCAATGCACGTCCTTTTATCAATACATTTCCGGATGTAGGCTGCTCCAGAAAGTTCATACATCGTACCAATGTACTTTTTCCTGCTCCTGACATTCCGATAATTCCGTAAATTTCTCCTGATCTTATTGTCAGGCTTACATTTTTTAACGCCTGAACAGTTTCTTCTTTGGAAGAATATGTTTTGGACACATTTTCAATTTTAATTTCCGCCATTGCTTTTTCCTTCCATTTTTTATTCGTTTTCCCTTATTCTGTTTGGGATGTATTTAACTATATCATTTTAGTTGGAAATGTGTTAATTCTAAAAAAATACAGCCAGTAATAGTTTTTTCCTATTACTGGCTGTGATATTTTAATTGATATCCAACGTTTTGTCTTTATATTTTGATATTTCTTCCAGATATTTTTTCCCGAGTGGACTGATTGCAACTCCGCTTCTGACCAAGTATCCAATGGTCATCACTTCATCTGATTTCAGCTTTACTGCACAATACTCTTCCCCGTTAAGTTCCTCGCAGATGATACCGGAACATAAGGTATATCCATTCAATCCTACCATAAAATTCAGAATCGTCGCCCGATCATCTACCTTGATCAGCTGCTTATATTCAAATGTACTCAGCACTTCTTCTGCAAAATAAAAGGAATTGTACGTCCCTTGTTCAAAAGACAGACAAGGGTATTCATTTAGCTCTTCCAGTTCAATTTCTTTCCGATTTGCCCAGGGATGTCCTTTCCACATATACACATAAATACTGCACTTAAGAAGTTCATGAAATTCAAGATTACACTCATGGAATAATTTTGTCAGTACTTTCCGGTTAAACTCATTGACATACAGAATCCCGATCTCACTTTTGAAATTCTTAACGTCCTGAATCACGTCATATGTTTTTGTTTCATGAACAGCAAACTCGTATTCTTCCATGCCGAACTGTCTCACCATCTCTACAAAGGCATTTACTGCAAATGTATAGTGCTGCATTGATACGCTGAATTTCTTTTTTTGATTTTCTTTTTCCACGTATTTGGATTCGATCAGCTGGTACTGCTCCACAACCTGCCTGGCATACCCGATAAATTCCTCGCCCTCCGGCGTAACAGACACGCCTCTGTTGGTTCTTCGAAACAGATCAATCCCGATTTCTGTCTCCAGTTCTTTGATTGCTGAGGATAAGCTCGGCTGGGAAATAAACAGTCTTCTCGCCGCTTCATTCATAGATCTGGCATGTGCAACAGTGATCGCATATTTTAACTGTGTTAATGTCATTGTATTTCAGCCCTTTCCGGACAATTTTCATCAATTATTTTCTGGATACGGTCATGTACGATCTCTGCAATCCCCGTAGTTTTCATATTTTTGTATTCTTCATAATACAGCGGTTCTAAAAAGTGTACCTGTACCGTAACCTGACTGATTGTTTTCGTATCGAATGGTTTAAAAGAATCAATCAAGGCAACCGGAACAATCGGACATTTTGCTTTGGTTGCAGCTTTAAAGCTTCCGCCTTTGAAGGAGCCGATCTGATTTCCATTTTTAGAACGGGTTCCCTCGGCAAAAATCAGATAGTTCTTTCCATTTTGAACTTCCTTTGATACATCAATGATCACCTGCATAGACTGCCTGATATCTTCCCGGTCTATCATATATGCATGCATACAGGAAAAGACCTGCTTTAAAAACGGAACATCCTTTACTTCTTTTTTGGCTACTACAGAAAACGGATATGGACATGCGTCTAATATAGCCAGCACATCATACATTCCCTGATGGTTCGGAAAAAACATAAATCCGTTCTCTTTTGGAAGATTTTCTGCACCATGTTCTTCTATTTTTACATTTCCGCCTTTGTTGGCACGAAAAACAATCCACTTTAAAAACTTAACATGTTCTTCCAGTGTATAGTTTTCCGGGTGTGCCGCTCTGTGACACAATTTGATCCACATGTACGGAACCAGTAAGATATTCCGAAACACCATTAATAAAATACGTTTCATTTTTTCTGCTCCTGAAATTACTCATTTTTATAGGTGCAATACTCTTTGATTGCACTTTCATATAAATTATTGCCCTCACTGTCTATGACAACGATTACCGGAAAGTTTTCTACCTGAAGCTTTCGAATTGCTTCTGTCCCCAGATCATCATATGCAACAACTTCTGATTTTGTGATACATTTTGACAGCAACGCTCCTGCGCCTCCTACTGCCGCAAAATAGACTGCACCATTTCTGATTACAGCATCAATCACATCCTGTGTTCTTTTTCCTTTTCCGATCATCGCACCCATCCCAAGATCCAGAAGCTGTGGTGTATATTTATCCATGCGGCTGGCCGTTGTCGGACCTGCAGAACCGATAGGACGTCCTTCCCTTGCCGGAGACGGTCCCATATAATAGATAATCTGATCCTGGATATCAATCGGAAGATTTTCCTGATTCTGCAGTGTTTCATACATTCTTTTATGCGCAGCATCCCGCGCTGTATAAATAGTTCCTGTAATATATACATAATCTCCTGATTTCAGAGTTTTTAATTCTTCTTTTGAAATCGGAGCCTGCAAATGTCTTTCCATAATGCTTTCCTTTCTGTTTTTCTTTTAAAGTTCACGAACGACATGTCTGTTTACATGACAGCAGATATTGATTCCTACCGGAAGCCCTGCAATATGTGTCGGATATGTATTGATATTAACTGCAAGCGCAGTAGTTGTTCCTCCAAGCCCTCCGGGTCCGATTCCAAGGCTGTTGATTTTCACAAGCATCTCCTCTTCCATGTCTTTTACATATGGAATGTCAGAATGTACCCCCACTTCTCTTGTCAGAGCTTCTTTTGCCATCAGCGCACATTTTTCAAAGGTTCCCCCGATTCCTACTCCAACTACCATCGGAGGACAGGCATTCGGACCGGCGTCCCTGACTGCCGTCAGAATCGCATGTTTTACTCCCTCAATACCTTCTGCCGGCTTCAACATAAATACACGGCTCATATTTTCGCTTCCAAATCCTTTTGGTGCTACTTTTATCTTCACCTTATCTCCTGCAACGATTTTGGTATGAAGCACTGCCGGTGTATTATCTTTTGTATTTTCACGGATTAATGGATCTTTTACCACAGATTTTCTTAAAAAACCTTCTGTGTACCCCTGTCTGACCCCTTCATTGACTGCCTCTTCCAGAAGGCCACCCTCCAGATGCACATCCTGCCCGATTTCCAGAAATATAACTGCCATTCCGGTATCCTGACAGATTGGAATCATATCATCAGCCGCAATTTTTAAATTTTCCTGCAGCTGTCCCAATATCTGTTTTCCAAGCGGTGATTTTTCATCCTGCTCCGCCTGTTTCATTGCTGTGTCCATATCTTTTGACAGATAGTGGTTTGCTTCAATACACATTTCTTTGATATTTTTTGAGATTTCTCTCACATCAATTGTACGAATCATAATGCCTCCTAGAATTTTTTACAATCATCAGGTTTCTGTTTTCACTATCCAGTATTATAGTATAGTTCCTTCAAAATTGAAACAAAAAAAGAGAGCCGGATGCTCTCTTTTGAGGTTCCGGCTCTCTTTCGGGAAGGGGGTGATACAATCCAGTTATCCTATTTTTCTTGATTTTCGATAAATGATCGCTCCTACAATAATGTTGAGTGAGATCAGCAGTCCAATCACCCATTTTGCATAGTCGTTATCAAAATCACCAGTCTTGACTGCTGGAACCAGAGCCTTACATACTACACATCTTGCATCACGATATATGTGTTCTGTTACTGCAATCGTCACCTTCTCCCGTGTTGTTTCGTTCTTCCCATCTTTATCCAGATATAATTTTCCGCAAGTCTCGCACTGATAATATGCTTTATTTCCGGCTTCTGTACATGTTGGTTTTTTCTCCGGTACTGCTGTCATGCTGTGCTCATGTGGTTTTACATAATCCGGATCGATCTCGCCGCCAACAGTACAGATTCCGTCCTGATACTGATGTCCCGTCGGAGGAAGCGTAATCTCTTCTACCGTTGTCTCCTCTGTTCCCGCCTTGTCGAGATACAGCTTTTTGCAGGACTGACACTGATAGCAGGCTTTATATCCGGCTTCTGTACATGTCGGCAGTTTTTCCTGAACCACCAGCATATCGTGCTGATGCTCTTCTGACTGTCTTGCCGTGAACGAGAATGTTACAATCCGATACCATCCATTCTCTGATTCTTCAACCTTTGGTGTTCCCTGTACTTCATTTCCAGGAAGCACAGTAATCAGCTCCGGCGCTGCGAATTGATATCCTTCTTTTGCTTCATATGTTACATGAAGCTCATACTCACCTTCCTCAAATTTATCTGTTGACAGTAACGTGTTTTCTCCGTTCTTCGTCGTCCATTCAACCATATTGATAAAATAGTGTGCACCGGCAGGAACCTCTAATTCATATGACGGCATTTCTCCGATGACCGGCCAGGTTATATGATTTGTATTGATGATCGTAATCTCTTGTCTTCCCTCAGCCGGATTTTCATCACTTGTTTCCGCCGCCTCTGCAACTGAAAAAATCATAACTGCAAACATACAAACTGCTAAAGGTAGTGCCAGCCAACTCTTTGCCTTTTTCATAATCTCACGCTCCTCTCCCTGATTTCATTTTAATCATTGGTTTTCTGGTTTCCTTTGTGTGCACTTTATTTTGTTATATGGTTCTTTTTTCTTTATTATACTACAATTCTCTGTTTTTATCTATATTTTCTTTATATTATTTATTTTTTCGTATTTTATCTGATTATTTACCTTTAAAAAAACCTCCGCATATCATGCGAAGGCTTTTTCTCTTTATTCTTCTATTGGAGTTTCTGTCTCTTCCTCATCCTCAGAAATTTCGATTTCTTCTCCATCGATCTCTGCAGATGCTTTTCTTACTTTTGCGATACTTGCAACTTTTTCATTCTCAGGCAGATTGATCAGTTTTACACCGGATGTGATTCGTCCGTATACAGAAATGTCAGAACACTTCATACGGATCACGATTCCTTCCGTATTGATCATCATGATCTCGCTGTCTTCATCGACCGCTTTCATGCCGACCACATCGCCTGTTTTTTCCGTGATCTTATAGCATTTTACACCTTTTCCACCACGGTTCTGTCTTGTAAATTCATCCATATCGGTAAGTTTGCCCATACCTTTTTCAGATGCAATGAGCAGATATTTTCCTTGATTGCTGATCTGCATTCCGATCACTTCATCATGATCTCCAAGGTTCATGCCGCGCACTCCCATAGAAACACGGCCTGTCGGACGCACATCCTTCTCACTAAACCGGATACACATACCGTATTTTGTAACCAGGATCACATCCTGTTCATCATCTGTAATCTTCACTTCGATCAGTTTATCATCTTCTCTGAGAACGATCGCAGCCAGTCCGGTTTTTCTGACATTTGCATAATCTTTGATCGGAGTCTTTTTCACAAGACCTTTTTCTGTTGCCATCAACAGATACTGTCCATCCTCGTACTCCCGGATTGGAATCATTGCTGTGATCTTCTCATCCGGCATCAGCTGCAGCAGATTGATGATCGCCGTACCACGCGCAGTTCTGCTTGCTTCCGGAATCTCATAGCCTTTCAGACGATACACACGTCCTGTATTTGTAAAGAACATAATATAGTGATGTGTTGTCGTAATAAACAGTTCCTTGATATAGTCATCATCCAGGATCTGCATTCCTTTGATTCCTTTTCCGCCTCGGTTCTGACTCTTGAATGTATCCATGGACATTCTCTTAATGTATCCCATTTTTGTCATGGTGATCACCACATTTTCTCTTGGGATCAGATCTTCCATGGAAATATCAAACTCATCAAATCCGATGGATGTTCTTCTCTCATCTCCATATTTCTCGGAAATGACAAGAATCTCCTTTTTGATCACACCAAGAAGCAGTTTTCGGTCAGCAAGGATCGCTTTTAATTCCCCGATCTTCTTCATCAGTTCTTCGTACTCTGCTTCCAGCTTCTCACGCTCCAGACCTGTCAGTGCGCGCAGACGCATATCTACGATCGCACTTGCCTGTACTTCTGTCAGGTCAAATCTGGCCATCAACTCTTCCTTCGCAGTCTGAACATTCTTAGATCCGCGGATAATCCGGATTACCTCATCAATGTTATCCAGTGCAATCAGTAATCCCTGTAAAATATGAGCACGCTCTTCTGCTCTGTTCAGCTCATACTGTGTTCTTCTCGTCACAACCTCTTCCTGGTGCTTCAGGTAATGCTTCAGCATATCCAGGATATTCATGACTTTTGGCTCATTGTTGACTAAAGCCAGCATGATCACACCGAAGGTATCCTGCAGCTGTGTATGTTTATAAAGCTGGTTTAAAATTACATTCGGATTGACATCTCTTCTCAATTCGATACAGATGCGCATTCCCTCACGGCTGGACTGATCGCTTAAATCGGTGATCCCATCTACCTTTTTATCACGTACCAACTCTGCGATCTTCTCGATCAGTCGGGCTTTATTTACCATGTATGGCAGCTCCGTTACGATAATCCTGTTCTTACCGTTTGCCATTGGTTCAATATTGGTAATCGCACGCACACGGATCTTACCGCGTCCTGTGCGGTATGCTTCTTCAATTCCTCTTGTTCCGAGAATCTCTGCTCCGGTTGGAAAATCCGGTCCTTTGACGATCTTTAAAATATCATCAATACTTGTCTCTCCGTTTTCATCGATCTGGTCGTCAATGATCTTCACGACCGCGCCAATGATTTCACGCAGGTTATGCGGCGGAATGTTCGTTGCCATTCCGACTGCAATACCGGATGTTCCGTTTACCAGAAGATTCGGGAATCTGGCCGGAAGAACTGTCGGTTCTTTCTCTGTCTCGTCAAAGTTCGGTGCAAAATCTACGGTATTTTTATTGATGTCAGCAGTCATCTCCATGGAAATCTTGCTCAGACGTGCCTCTGTATATCGCATGGCAGCAGCGCCATCACCGTCTACAGACCCAAAGTTCCCGTGTCCGTCAACCAGAGGATATCTCGTAGACCATTCCTGTGCCAGATTTACCAGTGCTCCATAAATAGAGCTGTCGCCATGAGGATGATATTTACCCATTGTATCACCAACAATACGCGCACATTTACGATGCGGCTTGTCAGGTCCATTATTCAGCTCGATCATTGAATACAGGATTCTTCTCTGTACCGGCTTTAATCCGTCTCTGACATCCGGCAGGGCACGGGATGCGATAACGCTCATCGCATAGTCGATATAGGAAGTTTCCATTGTCTTTTTCAGGTCAACTTCATGGACTTTATCAAAAATATTATCTTCCATGTTCCTTCTCCTTGTTTTTTAAGTGTATTGCAATTCTATATATCCAGATTTTTAACAAATCTGGCATTTTCTTCAATGAACTCTCGTCTTGGTTCTACCTTGTCTCCCATCAGTGTAGTAAATGTCAGATCCAGTTCGGAAGATGTCTCGTCATCCATAGTCACCCTCAAAAGTACACGATGCTCCGGATCCATTGTTGTCTCCCAGAGCTGATCCGCATCCATTTCACCAAGACCTTTATAACGCTGAATCTTATTATTGCTGTCACGTCCTACTTCTGTAAGAATCTCATTTAATTCCTCATCACTGTATGCATACCAGACTTTTTTATTTTTTTCCAGCTTATACAGCGGCGGCTGTGCCAGATACACATAGCCTTCTCTGATCAGATCCGGCATAAAACGATATAAAAATGTCAGAAGCAGGGTGCTGATATGCGCACCATCCACATCGGCATCAGTCATGATAATAATCTTATGATACCGCAGCTTGGAAATATCAAAATCCTCATGAATTCCTGTTCCAAACGCCGTGATCATAGCCTTGATCTCCGCATTGGCGTAAATCTTATCCAGCCTTGCTTTTTCTACATTCAGGATTTTTCCTCTCAGTGGAAGGATCGCCTGTGTCGCACGCTGTCTCGCTGTCTTTGCAGAACCACCCGCTGAATCTCCCTCGACGATGTAGATCTCACAGTTTTCCGGATTTTTGTCTGAACAATCCGCCAGTTTTCCAGGCAGAGACATCCCCTCCAGAGCTGATTTTCTTCTGGTCAGATCTCTGGCCTTTCTTGCTGCTTCTCTTGCTCTTTGTGCCATCAGAGATTTCTCTACTGTCTGTTTTGCGACAGACGGATTCTGCTCCAGAAAAATCTCAAGCTGAGTACTGACAATATTATCCACTGCTCCACGCGCTTCACTGTTTCCGAGCTTCTGCTTGGTCTGACCCTCAAACTGCGGCTCTCCGATCTTAACACTGACAATCGCTGTCAGACCTTCACGAATGTCATCACCTGACAGATTCGGCTCATTGTCCTTGAGCAGTTTATTCTTTCTGGCATACTCATTAAAGGTCTTCGTCAATGCCTTTCTGAATCCCTCAATATGAGTTCCCCCTTCCGGAGTTGTAATATTGTTTACAAATCCATACGTATTATCACTGTAGGAGTCGTTATGCTGCATCGCCATCTCAACAACTACTCCGTCTTTTTCCCCTTCGCAATAAATGATCTGATCATACAAAGGTGTCTTGCTTTTGTTCAGATAAGTGACAAACTCTTTGATTCCACCCTCGTAATGGAATGTATGCTCTCTGATTTCTTCTTCACGAAGATCCTGCAGAATAATCTTCAGACCTTTTGTAAGAAATGCCATCTCACGCAGTCTCTGCTTTAATACATCGTATTCAAATACAGTCTCTTCAAAGATCTCGCCATCCGGAAGAAATGTGACTTTTGTTCCGGTTTTATCCGGATCACATTCACCGACTACTTTTAACGAATACATCGTCTTTCCGCGTTCATATCGCTGTTTGTAAATTTTTCCTTCGTTGTAGATCTCAACTTCAAGCCATACAGAGAGTGCGTTTACAACGGACGCACCTACTCCGTGCAGACCTCCGGATACTTTGTATCCTCCTCCGCCGAATTTTCCGCCGGCGTGAAGAATCGTAAATACAACCTCTACCGCAGGAATCCCTGCCTTGTGGTTTAATCCAACCGGGATTCCTCGTCCGTTGTCAACGACCGTCACAGAATTGTCCGGATTGATACTCACATTAATCGTATCACAATATCCAGCCAATGCCTCATCTACCGCATTGTCTACAATCTCATATACCAGATGATGAAGTCCTCTTGCAGAAGTGCTTCCAATATACATTCCCGGTCTTTTTCTTACTGCTTCCAGTCCCTCTAATATTTGGATCTGGTCTGCTCCATATTCTGCATCAAATTCAGTACCTGTTGCACCCATTTAAAAACCTCCTAGTTTTCTTTTGTCACACTTCCGCTGCTTACACGGAAAATTTTATTTATAGAAAATCGATGATTCACAAACTCATCCAGCCCAGTACATGTAATCACGGTCTGTATATCATGAATACTGTCTAATAAATAGTTTTGCCTGTGCTTGTCCAGTTCAGACAATACATCGTCCAATAATAAAATCGGTGTATCTTTGATCACTTCTTTCACCAGTTCGATCTCAGACAGCTTTAACGACAGTGCTGCTGTCCTCTGCTGCCCCTGTGAGCCGAATTTGCGAATATCCAGATCACCTGATAAAAAGCACAAATCATCCCTGTGCGGACCGACAGAAGTGCTTTTCATCCGAATGTCTCTCTCCCGGTTTTTCTTCAAAGCCTGCTCCAGAGAAAGACTTCCAAGACTGCTCTCATAAGACAGTTCAATCCGCTCTCTCCCGCCTGTCAGCCTGTAATGTATGTCGGCAATGATCTGATTGACCTGCCTGATAAATTGTTTTCGACTCTCGATCACTTTTGTCCCATACTCAGCAAGCTGCATATCCCAGATATCCAGCGTATCCATTAAGTGATCCTGATGATAAAGCTCTTTTAACAGAGAATTTCTCTGATTGATGATTCGATTATAATTTGATAAATTGCTCAGATATACTTTGTCGATCTGGGATAACTCCAGGTCGATAAATCTTCTTCTGCCGGCAGGTCCGTCTTTGATAATATTGAGGTCCTCCGGAGAAAAAAAGACAAAATGTACAATTCCAAACAACTCACTTGCTTTTCGAATTGGAATTTTATTGATTGCGATTCCTTTTGGACTGTTCTTTTTGAGATGCATATCAATCTGGAATTCCATCCCCTTTTTCTCTACGATCGTCTCCAGATGTGATTCCTCTCTGCCGAACTGTATCAAATCTCTGTCTTTTGTCCCTCTGTGGGATTTTGTCGTACCCGACAAATACAATGCCTCAAGGATGTTGGTCTTTCCCTGGGCATTGTCTCCATACAGGATATTTGTCTTTGAATCAAATGTCATATCCAGTAATTCATAATTCCTGTAATTTTTGAGCTTTAAAGATTTGATAACCATAATTTCTCCATCAATATGTAACTATTTTACACGTTTTTTCGTTATTTTTCAATTTTTATTTCCTGTCCGTCAAATGAAGCAGTATCTCCCGGATATAATTTTCTGCCTCTTCTTGTGTCAACCTCTCCGTTTACCGTGACCATTCCATCCTGAATAACTTCCTTGGCTTCGACTCCTGATTCTACCAGTCCGGCTGCCTTTAATGCCTGACCAAGCTTAATAAACTCATCTGTTTCTCTTAATTTAATTGTTTCCATATGCACTCTACTTTCTACGCAACTGCGTTAAAATTTACCGGAAGGATCAGATAAATATAGCTCTGATTCTCATCTTTGATGAAACACGGAGCTTTCGCGTTCATAAAATACAGATCCACTTCCTCATCGTCAATGACACGAAGAGCATCAATCAGGAATTTCGGGTTAAATCCAATGAGCAAGTCTTTTCCTTCTTTGGTAATAAAAATAGTTTCATCCATAGAACCGATCTGGGATTTGATCTTTAATTCCATCGTTCCGTCTTTGATATCGATAATGATCGGTTTTTTGTCTCCCTCTTTGATAAGCAGGGTGGCACGGTCAATACAGTCTAGAAGTTCTTTTTTATGGATTCTGACTTTTGTTTCATAGTCACTGGATAACATCTGATCGATTTTAAAATATTCTCCTTCGATCAAACGAGATACAACAACTGTTTTGTCAAATTCAAATACGATATGATTCTTTGTGAAAGAAATATCAACCAGTGCTTCCGCCTCTCCACCAATGATCTTGCTGATTTCCTGAAGCGTTTTTCCAGGGACAATGACCTTCTTCTGAGCGTAATTTTCTTTTAATTCTATCTTACGAATTGAGATTCTGTGACCATCTAGTGAGACAACTTTCAGTATGTTGCCTTCAATTTCAAACAATTCACCCGTCATCATCTTATTTGTATCATTATCTGCGATGGAGAAAATTGTCTGACGAATCACTTCTTTTAATGTGAATTCTGAGACAGTAATGTAATCTTCTTTCTCTATTACAGGAAGGTATGAAAAATCTTCTCCGGACTGTGCTGCAATATTGAATTTTGCTTTTTCACAGGTGATCAGAGTCTGATTGTCAGATGTTGTTTCGATTACAACATCACTGTCCGGAAGCTTTCTTACAATTTCCGAAAAAATCTTAGCATTTAATGCGATGATACCTCTTTCTAAAATATCACCTTCAATTCGGGTTTCAATTCCAAGTTCCATATCATTTGCTGTCAACTTAATAACATCTGTCGATGCGTCAACTAAAATACATTCTAAGATAGGCATTGTTGTTTTAGAAGGAACAGCTTTAGAAACAATACTGACTCCTTTTACAAGATTGGATTTCGTACATACGATTCTCATCTGTTGATAATCTCCTTTCGAATTTGTGAAATATGATTTGTGGTGGAAAACTTTCAGCAGTCGAATCTTATAAAGAGAAATATAAAAGTTTTCCGCCTTAGCCGCCGTAGGGGGTGTGGATATGTTGATAAATGCTTCAAAGCCTTATAAATCAAGGGGTTGTCCACTTTCATAAGTCTGTAGAAACAGTATGGAAAACAAGGGGACGGTGTTTGTATAACTTTTACTGCCTCCTTGAGAAATTATTTTATTAACACTATAATCCACAGCATTTCCACAGAATTATCCACACTTAAACGGAAAGAATCTGAGGGTCAAAAAACCCTCAGAAAATAAACGTTTAGATTCATAATAGTTCTGTATAAACTCCAAATTAAATGGGGTTCAGTTTCTTCTTAATGATGTTAACGGTATTGTTCAAAGCCTCATCCGTCTTTACATCATGTTCAATCTTCTTGACACCATGGCTGACGGAGGCATGATCTTTGCCGCCAAGAATCAGACCGATGGTCTTTAACGGGGTATCGGTCATTTTACGGCAGAGATACATAACAATCTGACGAGGCAGAACAATCTCAGCGTTTCGTTTTTTACCTTTTAACTCGGCAGCAGGTACATTAAAGTGGTCAGAAACGACCTCGATAATGAGCTCAGGTGTAATTTCCCGTGTATTATTCGGAGAAATCATATCTTTTAAGGCTTCTGCAGCCAGAGGAATATCGATCGGCTTGTTCTCCAGGTTGGCAAGCGCGATGAGTTTGTTCAAAGAGCCTTCCAGTTCACGGATGTTGGATGTAATATTATTGGCAATATACTGCATGACCTCATCCGGAATGTGGTATCTCTCCAGTCCGTCCAGTTCTTCTTTTTTCCGGAGAATGGCCATTCTGGTCTCATAGTCCGGAGAGGAGATGTCCGCGATCAGTCCCCATTCAAACCGGGTACGCAGACGTGCCTCCAGAGTCTCGATATCTTTTGGAGGTTTATCACTGGAGATGATGATCTGCTTTCCGGAAACATGAAGATGGTTGAATGTATGGAAAAATTCTTCCTGTGTACTTTCTTTTCCGATGATAAACTGGATATCGTCAATGAGCAGAACATCATTATTTCTGTATTTTTCACGGAATGTCGTCATCGCAAGTTCATTTCCGTTTTTACCTATTTTCAAAGCATCGATTAGTTCATTCGTAAAAGTCTCACTGGTTACATAGAGGACTTTTTTCGTCGGATCCTTTTCCAGAATAAAATGAGCAATGGAGTGCATCAGGTGGGTTTTTCCAAGTCCTACACCTCCGTAGAGGAAGAGAGGATTGTAAATCTCACCCGGAGAATCCGCAACAGCAAGGGATGCAGCATGAGCAAAATTGTTATTGCTTCCTACAACAAAAGTATCAAATGTGTATTTTGGATTCAGGTTGGCCTGTTCGAAAATCGCATTTGACTGCTGTTTTTTTACTGCCGTATCTTTTTTTTCCTGGATGACAACATGATCGTCAGTCACGAAAGAGACTTCATATTCGTATCCTGTGACTTCTGCAATACATACTTTAAAAGGAAGCAGGTATTTTTCTTCAATGTGCTCCAGGCTGGCACGTAATTTTACAAGAATATAGACGGTGTCATCGGTTACTTCGTAAACGGTAAGTGGTGCGATCCACGTATTGTACGAAATATTGGATGAGCAATATTCTAGTTTCATCTTATTCAAAATCTGCTCCCAGTTTTCTTCTACAATGTTCATCAATGGTAAACTCCTAATTAATATAAAATGAGAGATAAGCAGAGTATCTCAACTACATTCTACATCAAAATGAAAATAGAAGCAATGTAAAAATAACAGGAAACAATTTGATAGGTGGAAAACTTTGTTGATAATGTGGAAAACTTTTTAAACACTATCAACGCCGATAAAAAGGGAAACTTAAAGAGAAATAAAAATTTTTCTACAGGCTATCTACACAATATCCAGTGGTTTTCTACACTGTTTTGCTGGTTTATCCACAAATTTGGATAAAGTTATCCACAAAATGTGAATAACTGTGGATAAATCCTCTTACTGTGGGTAAGAAAAATGTAGATAATGTGGAAACTCGAAATTTGGTGAAAATCAGGGAAATTTGTAAATGAAACAAAAAAGTGAAAATCTCAGGAAATATAAGGCGTTTGAGAATATGGGAAAAGAAATGAGCGAAGAAACAGAAATGTAGATAATTCTGTGGAAAAGATTTGGATAACTAAAAAAATAAAAGGAACAGGTGTGAAAAAAAGCGGTAATAAAAAAATTTCTAAAAAAATATGTGAAAAACTATATTTTAGTATTTTCGCTGCTAATGCTTGACTTTATGGGCTTTTTTGAATATAATTAAGAGCAGTGTCTTTCTGTTTATCAGCAGTAGTACTATATAAACACTATATATAGTAGAGATACGAAAAAAAGAGGCAAATATTGTAAATACTTTATAATAAGTATATCAACCACAAGGAGGTGTATGTACCAATGAAAATGACATTTCAGCCAAAGAAAAGATCCAGAGCAAAAGTTCACGGATTCAGAGCAAGAATGAGCACACCAGGCGGAAGAAAAGTTTTAGCTGCCAGAAGAGCAAAAGGAAGAAAACAGTTATCAGCTTAGGCCGCATATATGTGGCCTTTTCTTCTATAAAAAAGTGCAGTATTTCCAGGGGAAAGAGCTGCTAAAAAGAGGTTATCGATGAAATTTTCCGAATCTTTAAAGAAAAATAAAGATTTTCAAGTCGTATATAAAAATGGGAAATCCTATGCCAACCGATATCTGGTACTGTATATCAGAGAAAATGGGATGGACAAAAATCGTTTGGGGATTTCAGTCAGTAAAAAAGTAGGAAACAGCGTTGTGAGACATCATCTTACAAGGCTTATTCGAGAGAGCTATCGACTTCAAGAAGAACATTTCCAATGTGGATTTGACTTAGTAGTGATTGCAAGAGCAGGCGCAAAAGAGAGAAGTTATCATGATATAGAAAGCGCGCTCATCCACCTGGGAAAACTTCATAATATATATGCATGATTTCAAAGGAAGTGACGCAGATGAAGAAGATTTTGATAGGGATGATACGGTTTTATCAGAAGTATTTATCCGGTTTGAAGACGACGTATCACTGTATTTATACGCCGACCTGCTCCCAGTATGGGATTGAGGCAATTGAAAAATACGGTGCAGTTAAGGGACTTGCCCTGACCGTCTGGAGGATTCTGCGGTGCAATCCATTTGCAAAAGGCGGATATGATCCGGTACCTTAAGGAGGATAAAAGATGGAATTTGGTTTAATCGCTGCGACAGCGGCAGACTGGCCGATTGTCGGACAGATTGCATGGGTGTTTGGTAAGCTCATGGATGCAATCTATAATTTTCTGAATTTATTTGGAATTCAGAATATCGGAATATGTATTATTCTGTTTACAATTATTATTTATACATTGATGATCCCGCTGACGATCAAACAGCAGAAATTTTCAAAAATGCAGTCTGTGATGATGCCGGAAATTCAAAAACTGCAGAAAAAATATGCAGGAAAAAGAGATCAGGCATCCATGCTCAAGATGCAGGAAGAGCAGCAGCTGATCTACGAAAAATACGGAAGTTCTCCGACAGGCGGATGTCTGCCGATGGTGATCCAGCTTCCGATTTTGTTCGCATTGTATCCTGTTATTCAGGAAGTACCGAGATATGTAAATGGTATTAAAGAGATTTATATGCCGGTTGTTAATCAGATCATGGCGACAGACGGATACCAGAAGATTCTGGAAAAGATCGGAAATGCAGCTCCGGTGTATATGCCTGCAAATGCATATGATTATACAGACCCGAATATTCTGGTGAGGGTGTTATATAAATTCCAGGACTCCACATGGAATACTCTGGTGGACAAGATGCCGTCTCTTGAGACAGTTGTAGATAAGACAACTGCAACGATGGGACATTTGAATACATTCCTTGGCATTAACATTGGTGAGCAGCCGCTGACAATGCTGATGGATGCTTTGAAGGATTTTTCAATTGTGGGAATCATTCTGGCAGTGATCATTCCGATCATGGCAGGTCTGACACAGTTTATCAGTGTAAAACTGATGCAGCAGCAACAGACAACGACGATCGATCCGGACAATCCGATGGCAAGATCCATGAATTCTATGAACTATATTATGCCGTTGTTCTCTGTATTTATGGGATTTACACTGCCGGCAGGTCTTGGTCTGTACTGGGCGATCAGTGCGATCGTAAGATGTGTACAGCAGATGGCGATCAATAAATATCTGAGCAAGAAATCTGTAGAAGAGATGATCGAAGAGCAGCGCAAAAAAGCAGCGAAGAAACGTGAGAAAAAAGGTGCTCCGGCAAAAGAAATCAACCGGATGGCAACAAAGAGCACTCGAAATGTAACAGAACAGAAGACAAGTGTTTCCAGCAAAGAAAAAGAAGAAAAGATCCAGCAGGCAAAAGAGAATATCAAAAATGCCAAGCCGGGAAGTCTCGCATCAAAGGCAAATATGGTAAGCCGTTATAACAGTGGACAGAATGCCAAAGATAAAACAGAAGAGAGCGAGAAATAGAGAGTCGGGGAAAGGAAGGATTCACGATGGACGGTAGTATCAGAGTATCAGCAAAAACAGTGGATGATGCAATCACAGAGGCATTGATCCAGCTGGGAGTTACCAGTGACAGACTGGAATATGAAGTCATTGAAAAAGGCAGCTCAGGTTTTCTTGGAATCGGAATGAAGCAGGCAGTGATCGAAGCCCGCAGAAAACCGGAACCTGTGGCAGAAGTGAAAGAAGAGACAATACCGGTTGAAGAAGTAAAACCAAGTGTTGTAAAAGAGCAGGTATCAGAGCCTGTACAGGAAAAGCAGGAAGAAAAAGCAGAAGAGGAGCCGGCAAGAAAGAAAGCTACAGAGCTGGCAGAAGTTTCTGATGAAGCAATCAAAGCTGTGGAAGCTTTTCTGAATGACACCTTAAAAGCAATGGACATGGATGTGGAAATTGTTTCTGAAGTGGATTCTGAAGGTGCTCTCAGTGTTGAGATGAAGGGCAGCAATATGGGAATTCTGATCGGAAAAAGAGGGCAGACTCTGGATGCGCTTCAGTATCTTGCAAATCGTGTTGCCAATAAACATCAGGACGGATATGTGAGAGTTAAACTTGATACAGAAAACTACAGAGCAAGAAGAGAAGAGACGTTAAGACATCTTGCAAAGAACATTGCGTTCAAAGTGAAAAGAACGAGAAGAGCAGTTTCTCTGGAGCCAATGAATCCATATGAGAGAAGAATCATTCATGCTGCACTTCAGTCAGATCCGCATGTGACAACACACAGTGAGGGAGAAGAGCCTTACAGAAAAGTAGTTGTGACATTAAAAAGATAGTATAAAATGAAGCGAAAGAGGACGTTTTACGCTTCACGGAGGCTTTCGTGAAGCGTAACAACGTCCTTTTTTATCAGACAAATAGAATTTCCAAGAGGTGGAAGATGAAAAAGGATACGATTGCTGCCATTTCTACAGGTATGACCAATTCAGGAATTGGAATTGTTCGTATCAGCGGAGAGGAAGCATTTGCAATTATTGACAGAATTTATAAGGGAAAAGAACAGTTATCTCAGGCAGAGAGCCATACGATACACTATGGATTTATCAAAGATAGGGAAGAGACGATAGATGAAGTTCTGGTCAGTGTGATGAGAGCACCGAGAACTTTTACGGGAGAAGATACCGTGGAGATCAACTGCCATGGAGGAACATTTGTGGTGAGAAAGGTTCTGGAAACTGTGATCAAAAACGGGGCCAGACCGGCAGAACCGGGAGAATTTACCAAGCGCGCATTTTTGAATGGAAAGATGGATCTTTCCCAGGCAGAGGCGGTGATCGATGTAATCACATCTCAGAATGAGTATGCGCTGAAAAGCTCCATGAGTCAGCTCAAAGGAAGTGTAAAGCGAAAAATTGAAGAGATGCGCAAGGAGATCTTGTATCACACGGCATTTATTGAAACAGCGCTGGATGATCCGGAGCATATCAGTGTGGATGGATATGGAGAGACGCTGCAGACAGTGACAGAAGGGATTTTAAGAGAACTGGAGGATCTCATCCGGTCATCAGATGACGGCAGGATTTTAAAAGAGGGAATCCAGACCGTGATCGTCGGAAAACCGAATGCAGGAAAATCCTCTTTGTTGAATGTGCTTTCCGGAAGAGAGAGAGCCATTGTGACAGACATTGAAGGGACGACCAGAGACGTTTTGGAAGAACAGATCCATCTGCAGGGGCTTAGCCTGAATATCATTGATACGGCAGGAATCCGGGATACGGAAGATGTGATTGAAAAAATGGGTGTAGAAAAAGCAAAAGAGTATGCAAAGAGTGCTGATCTGGTTATCTATGTGGTGGATGCGTCACGGTCATTGGATGAAAACGACCAGAAAATCCTGAATCTGGTACTTGATAAAAAGGCGATTATCCTGTTAAATAAAACTGATCTGGAGACTGTCGTGTCGAAAGAGATGCTGGCAGAACAGCTTCTGGGACGAGAGATTCCGATGATCGAGATATCAGCAAAGGAAGAACTGGGAATCCAGGAGTTGGAAAAGACACTGGAAAAAATGTTTTTAAAGGGCAGTCTGTCCTTTAATGATGAAATATACATTACAAATATCAGACAGAAAGCAGCACTTCAGTCTGCGAAAGAAAGTCTGCATAAAGTGATTGAAAGTATTGAAAATGAGATGCCGGAGGATTTTTATTCCATCGATCTGATGGATGCATATGAATCACTCGGAAGTATTACAGGAGAAACGATAGGAGAAGATTTGGTCAATGAAATATTCAGCAAATTCTGTATGGGAAAATAAAGATGAATATGATGTGGTGATCGTAGGAGCAGGGCATGCCGGATGTGAAGCAGCGCTTGCGTGTGCGAGGATGGGATTTCAGACACTGATGTTTACAGTAAGTGTGGACAGTATTGCGCTGATGCCGTGTAATCCGAATATCGGGGGCAGTTCCAAAGGACACCTTGTCAAAGAAGTGGACGCGTTGGGCGGTGAGATGGGAAAGGTGATCGACCGGACTTTTATCCAGTCTAAGATGCTGAACAGTTCAAAAGGACCGGCTGTGCACTCTCTGCGTGCGCAGGCGGACAAGGCAAATTACAGTAAAACGATGCGAAAGGTGCTTGAGGATCAGGAGAATCTGGAAATCAAGCAGATGGAAGTGACAGAGATTCTTGCTGAGGATGGGGCTGACGGAAAAAAAATCATTACAGGAGTCAGAACTTATTCCGGTGCCACATATCGCTGCAGAGCGGTCGTATTGTGCACCGGAACCTATTTAAAGGCGAGATGTATTTACGGAGACGTCAGCATGCAGACCGGGCCAAACGGACTGCAGCCGGCAAATTATCTGACAGACAGTCTGAAAGAACTTGGAATCGAAATGTATCGGTTTAAGACAGGAACGCCGGCGCGTATTGACAAGAGAAGTATTGATTTTGGCAAAATGGAAGAGCAGAAAGGAGACGAGCGGATCGTACCGTTTTCCTTTACGACAGACCCTGAGGACATCCAGATCGATCAGGTTTCCTGCTGGCTGACTTATACGAATGAAAAGACCCATGAAATTATCAGAGAAAATCTGGACCGTTCTCCGTTGTTTTCAGGAATGATCGAGGGAACAGGACCGAGATATTGTCCGTCGATCGAGGACAAGGTGGTAAAATTTGCAGATAAGAACCGGCACCAGGTGTTTATTGAGCCGGAAGGACTGGACACCAACGAAATGTATGTGGGAGGGATGTCAAGCTCTCTTCCGGAAGATGTTCAGTATGCGATGTACCGCAGCGTGCCGGGGCTTGAACATGCGAAAATTGTAAGAAATGCGTATGCCATCGAATATGATTGTATTGATGCGAGACAGTTAAAGAGTACACTGGAGTTTAAAAATGTCGAAGGGCTGTTCAGCGGCGGGCAGTTTAACGGAAGCTCCGGGTATGAGGAGGCAGCAGCGCAGGGGCTTGTAGCGGGTATTAATGCGGCGAGAAAGCTGCAGGGCAAGGAAGGGATCATCATTGACCGTTCCGAGGGATATATCGGAGTTCTGATTGATGATCTGGTCACAAAAGAGAGTCATGAGCCGTATCGAATGATGACTTCCAGAGCAGAATACCGTCTGCTTTTAAGACAGGATAATGCAGATCTCAGACTGACAAAGATCGGATATGAAGTCGGGCTGATCGAGGAGGAGCGCTATCAGAACCTGCTGAAAAAAGAAGAGCAGATTCAAAAAGAGATCGAGCGTGTGGAAAGTGTGCATGTGGGAACGACCAAAGAAGTACAGGAGCTTCTGGAGTCCTGCGGAAGTACACCGCTTGTTTCAGGCGCGTCTCTGGCTGATCTGATCCGTCGTCCGGAGCTTAGCTATGAAATCCTTGCCTCAGTGGATAAAATGCGTCCAGAGCTTAAATACGACGTTGCAGAGCAGGTGAATATTAACATTAAGTATGAAGGTTATATCAAACGGCAGAAAAAGCAGGTAGAGCAGTTTAAAAAACTGGAGAAAAAGCGGATTCCTGCAGATATTAATTATGAAGAGGTACAGAGTCTGCGATTAGAGGCAAAGCAGAAATTGTCGCAGATCCGACCGGCATCCATCGGGCAGGCATCCCGGATATCCGGGGTATCTCCGGCAGATATTTCGGTTCTGCTGGTGTATCTGGAGAGCAGATGAGAGAACAGGAGAGTGTATGGAAAATAAATTTGAACAGCAATTAAGCCAGCTGGATATCCGGCTGACAGAACGCCAGAAAGAGCAGTTTCATCAGTATTATGAGCTTCTGGTGGAGTGGAATAAGGTGATGAACCTGACAGGGATCACCGAGTATGATGAAGTAAATGAGAAACATTTTGTGGACAGCCTTGCAATTGTAAAAACAGTGGATATGAATCAGGTAAATTCTGTGATTGACATCGGAACCGGCGCGGGATTTCCGGGACTGCCGTTAAAGATTGCCTTTCCTCATCTGAAAGTCGTATTGTTGGATTCTCTGAAAAAAAGAATTAATTTTTTAGATGCCGTAGTAGAAAAATTAGGGCTCGAAGATGTGGAAACGCTTCATGGAAGAGCAGAAGATTTTGCAAAGCAGACAGCATACAGAGAACAATTTGACCTGTGTGTGTCCCGTGCAGTGGCAAATCTGTCAACCTTGAGTGAATACTGCATCCCATATATACGAGTAGGCGGGATGTTCGTATCCTATAAATCAGGAACTGTTGAAGACGAATTGAAACAATCGGAAAAAGCAGTGTCTCTTCTTGGTGGAAAAATTGAGAAAACAGTAAAGTTTCAGCTGCCGGATACAGAGATTGGACGTTCTTTTGTGAAAATAAAAAAGATTTCTGAGACACGAAAAAAATACCCGAGAAAAGCAGGACTTCCAGCAAAAGAACCACTGTCATAAAATAAGAGAGAAATAAAAAAATTATTCTTTAAAAATCAAGAAGTAAACAAAAAGGATGTAAAGTATTTTAATTGTACAACAATTTAAAAGTTTACATCCTTTTTTTACGTTATTCACAGTTTATCCACCAAAAAAGAAGAGTTATCCACATTATTTTGTGGATAACTCTTCTCCGTTGTTGATATCAAATAAAATTTCAACCTGTTCTAAAAACGTTTCAGGGTCTTCCAGATGTGGAAAACGTTTGGTATGATCAATTTCTTGAATTTCAATAGAAGGCATATAATTTTGATATTGGTTTGCAATTAGTGCATATTCTGGATTTGCATTCCCTACAATAATAAACACGCTGTTGTTAATTCGATTTAAAGAATACATCACATTTGCATTTGTAAAGCGAGATTTGATGCTGGAATACAGATATTTTCCGGCAGTATTGTCTGTATGTGCAGCTTCAAAAAAGGTCTTTACTGTATTTGTATCAATTTTCTTGAAATCATAGTATCCATTTAAGTGTAAATCTTTTTCGATGGTTCGTTTATTAAAGCGTAAATTGTAAAGAAATGTTCCTACAACAGGCATGTTAATACAATGCTGTTTTAACTTTGTACGCTTTGTCGGTATTTTTGAAAGTTCAATCAAATCACCAGGATTAATTAAAAGAACTTTGTCAATAATTGAGTGATCATTAGCACATGCCATTAAGACAAAAGAACCGGATTCCCCCATTGCGATAATATCAGTTTTTTCATCAATGATATGTTTAATAAAATCAGTGATTAACTGGACATAAAGATAATTTGTATAGGTCAAATAGGGTTTGTCCGAGCGTCCACAGCCTAATAAATCAATTGTGTATACAGTATTTGTTTTAGATAATTGATCTACAATCTGGTTCCATTCATAGGAAGAACTGCAGACGTTTAGATCATGGATCAAGAGAAGAGGAGATCCACTTCCTGTTTTGTGGTAGCAAATGCGTCCAAAACGCCAGTCATAATATTCTGCATTTTTGTCAGACAGCATTTCATCTATTGTAGACATATAGTAAACGAAACGATTAACGATATGCATAGAAGCAACGGTTAATCCTGTCAGGATCGTACAAGTTTTCAAATTTTTCTTCCAGTTCAAAATGATACCCTCCTTTATAATTCCATTTATACTTTCTTATTATACTACAGGAGAGGTGTCAAATAAAGAAAATTTGAAAAATTCTGTGAGACAAACAGTAAACAGCCAATGTTTCACGTGAAACATTTTGGATTAATGAAAAATCTATCTGAAAAGTAGTTTTTATGATACAATGAGAAATAGTTTAAATTTAATAGAGGAGAGGAAAAGCTGAATTAGGTCTATGCGGGAAATGAAGAAGAAATTGTGCCGGAAACAAATATTTGGACAAACTTGGCACAAAAATAAATGGAACGGTAGATGTATGCTGAATCACAAAATGATTATAAGAATTATAGTCAAAAATGTTTCACGTGAAACATTTTAAAAAGTAGAGAGAAAGTATTGAATACGAAATATCTAGTGTAAACAGTAACATTTCATAAAAATCACAATGTTTCACGTGAAACATTGTATAGATAATAAAAGTAAAAGGTGATATAATAAGAACGTGTTCAATGAAAGGAGTACGAATATGGGAAGAATTATAGCGATTGCAAATCAAAAAGGTGGAGTAGGTAAAACTACAACAGCTATCAATTTATCAGCTTCACTTGCAAGTCTTGGACAAAAAGTTCTGGCACTTGATATGGATCCACAGGGAAATATGACAAGTGGACTGAGTGTAAATAAAGATGAAGTTGAAAATACAGTATATGATTTAATTATTGGGAATATTGGGATTGAAGAATGTATTTGCAAAGAAGTCTATGAAAACCTGGATGTACTTCCGTCTAATGTTAATTTGTCGGCAGCAGAAATTGAATTGATTGGTGTTGATAATAAAGAATACATTATTAAAAATGAAGTTGAAAAAGTGAAGGACAGATATGATTATATTATCATAGATTGTCCACCGGCATTGAGTATGCTAACGATCAATGCAATGACCACAGCAAATTCAGTACTTGTCCCGATTCAGTGTGAGTATTATGCATTGGAAGGATTAAGCCAGTTGATCCACACAATAGAGCTTGTTCAGGAGAGATTAAATCCAAAATTAGAAATAGAAGGCGTTGTGTTCACAATGTATGATGCCAGAACGAACCTCTCACTCCAGGTTGTAGAAAATGTAAAAGACAATTTAAATCAAAACATCTACAAAACGATTATTCCAAGAAATGTCCGGCTGGCAGAGGCGCCAAGTTATGGTATGCCAATAAATTTATATGACCCAAAATCTTCAGGAGCAGAAAGTTATTTGTTATTGGCTGAAGAAGTGATCAATAAAGGAGAAGAATAAAATGGCAGTGAAAAGAAATGGACTTGGAAAGGGGTTAGACAGTCTGATTCCAAACAAGACAGTGAAGACAACAGAAAAACAGGCTAATAAAACTCAAAAAGAAAAAGTAAAAGTGGAAAAATCCGGGGAGACTATAGTAAAGATTACTCAGGTAGAACCAAATAGTGAACAGCCGAGAAAAGATTTTGATGAAGATGCCCTTCTTGAGCTGGCAGATTCTATCAAACAGTTTGGCGTACTTCAGCCACTTTTGGTACAAAAGAAAAATGATTATTATGAAATCATTGCAGGAGAAAGAAGATGGAGAGCGGCAAAGCTTGCCGGATTAAAAGAAGTACCGGTACTGGTTCGTGAATATACGGAGCAGGAAGTTGTGGAGATTTCTTTGATTGAAAATATTCAGAGAGAAAATCTGAATCCAATTGAAGAAGCAATTGCATACAAGCGATTATTGAAAGAGTTTCATCTAAAACAGGATGAGATTGCAGAACGTGTATCGAAGAGCAGAACGGCAGTGACAAACTCAATGCGTCTTTTAAAACTTAACAGTAAGGTTCAGCAGATGGTGATTGATGATATGATCTCAACCGGACATGCCAGAGCGTTACTTGCATTGGAAGACGAAGAACAACAGTACACAATTGCAAATAAAATATTTGATGAGAAGCTCAGTGTGAGGGAGACTGAGAAGCTGATTAAAATATTGAAAAATCCCAAGAAGACTGCAAAAAAAGAAAAAATTGAGCATACATTTATCTATGAAAACCTGGAAGAAAAAATGAAGGGAATCATGGGGACAAAGGTAAATGTAAATCCAAAATCGAATGGTAAGGGGAAAATTGAAATCGAATATTATTCAGAGGAAGAATTGGAGCGAATATTCGACTTGATCATGTCCATTCAAAGCTAAGAGGTGTCCCGCAGATATAAGAAGGAGACATGAGAATGGCAACAGAAGTATTACTGTATCTGGTAATTGTTTTGTTGATCATGCAGGTGGTTTTCATTGGGATTGTGATCAATCTGCAAATGAAACATAAGCGTATGCAGGCAAAATATCAGATTTTTATGCGCGGAAAAGATGGTAAATCTCTGGAAAAAGGATTTCTGGAGCAGTTTAAAACAGTAGAAAAACTGGAACGCGCAGTAAAACAGAATACAAGAGATATTGATACAATTTACAAAAGAATGAAAACACATTATCAGAAAATAGGAATTGTACGTTATGATGCATTTCAGGAAATGGGAGGAAATCTCAGTTTTGTTCTGACGATGTTAGATGAAAATAATAATGGCTGGGTGTTTAATGCGATGCACAGCCGAGAAGGGTGTTATACCTATATAAAGGAAATTGTAAAAGGCGAAAGCTATATGGAACTCGGAGAAGAAGAAAGAGAGTCTTTGAAAAAAGCAATGAAGCAGTGATATACACTGTATGAGGAGGAAAATTATGTTAGATATCAAATTTGTAAGATCAAATCCGGAAGTTGTAAAACAGAATATTAAAAACAAATTTCAGGATTCTAAGTTACCACTGGTAGATGAGGTATTGGAACTGGATCAGAAAAATCGTGAAATTAAAGGTGAAGTAGAAGCACTTAGAGCTGAGAAAAACAAAACATCAAAACAGATTGGTGCAATGATGGCTCAGGGCAAAAAAGAAGAGGCAGAAGAGCTGAAAAGAAAAGTAACAGAGAGTGCAGATAAGATGGAAGCACTTTCTGCAGAAGAAAAAGAAGTAGAAGAAAAAATTAAAAAAATCATGATGACAATTCCAAATATCATTGATCCATCTGTGCCGATTGGAAAAGATGACAGTGAAAATGTGGAACTGGAGCGCTTTGGTGAGCCGGTTGTTCCTGATTTTGAAGTTCCATATCACACAGAAATTATGGAAAGATTCAATGGAATCGATCTGGATAGTGCAAGAAAAGTGGCAGGAAACGGATTTTATTATCTGATGGGAGATATTGCGAGATTGCATTCTGCAGTTATTTCCTATGCAAGAGATTTCATGATCAACAGAGGATTTACTTACTGTATTCCTCCGTTTATGATCCGCAGCAATGTTGTGACAGGTGTTATGAGCTTTGCAGAAATGGATGCAATGATGTATAAGATTGAAGGAGAAGATCTCTATCTGATCGGAACAAGTGAGCACTCTATGATCGGTAAATTTATCGATACACTTCTTCCGGAAGAGCAGCTGCCACAGACACTGACAAGTTATTCTCCATGCTTCAGAAAAGAAAAAGGGGCACACGGAATTGAGGAACGTGGTGTATATCGTATTCACCAGTTCGAAAAACAGGAAATGATCGTTGTATGTAAACCGGAAGAGAGCATGGACTGGTATGAAAAATTGTGGAAGAACACAGTGGATTTATTCCGTTCTATGGATATTCCGGTTCGCACACTGGAATGCTGTTCCGGAGATCTTGCGGATCTGAAAGTGAAGTCTGTGGATGTGGAGGCATGGTCTCCAAGACAGCAGAAATACTTTGAAGTAGGAAGCTGCTCAAATCTGGGAGATGCACAGGCCAGAAGACTTGGTATCCGTGTAAAAGGTGCAGACGGAAAATATTTTGCACATACACTGAATAATACAGTTGTTGCACCACCAAGAATGCTGATCGCGTTCCTGGAGAACAATCTGCAGGCAGATGGATCTGTGAAGATTCCGGAAGCGTTACGTCCATATATGGGTGGAAATGCAGTGATCGAACCGAAAAAATAAGGAGTAATATGCATCAGTATTTGAAAGCAATTGGGTTTGGTCCCATTAAGAAAAAAGCAGAGCTAAAAGAAATATTGGAGCAGACAAGAGAAACCTTTACCCATCAGATGACCGTTTCCTATAATGAAGAAGCAGACTACTGTGAATTTCAAAAGGAATACGGTCAGGATGTGGGGATTACATTGTGTGGAGAACTGGATGATCATGACCAGTTTGATATGGAATACTATTTCCCGTATTTTCAGGGAAGTGGTGTTACAACATATGCAGATGTTTCCATTGAAAAACGAATCGAGCGCGAACAGTACGTAGGAATCTGTGAAGATGCAAAAGTGGGGATCAGTCTGATTTTTACAATGCAAAATGGCGTAGAATATATGAAAGAGCGTCAGCTGGGTATGATGACAGGAGCTCCAAACGGTGTCACTTTTTCCGGTCTTGCTCTGTCCGGGAGAATCCTGCTGCCTGTAAGAAAAAGCGAGACACAGATGCGTTTCGCAAGAGAGGAAGCAAAAACACGAAAGCAACTTTTGAGTGCTGCCCGTAATGGAGATCAGGGAGCAATTGAAACGTTGACTCTGGAAGATATGGATATCTACTCAAAAGTTTCTCGTAGATTGGCCACAGAGGATGTATATTCCATTGTGGACAGTTACTTTATGCCTTATGGGGTGGAATGTGATCTGTATTCAATTATGGGAGAGATTCTGGCGATCAGAGAGAGGGAGAATACATTGACCGGAGAACGGCTTTATCAGATGAAACTGGATGTCAATGAACTGGAGTTCGATGTTTGTGTTCCGAAGAAAGAGGTTCTGGGAGAGCCAGAGATCGGAAGACGATTTAAAGGTGAGATCTGGCTGCAGGGATATGTGAATTTTTAAATATTCAAAAATGTATGTGATTTTTTGCATTGCTTGTATTGCGGTGACAGGTGTAGTTGTTTCTGTAAGAAGAAAAGAGAAATAGAAAAATAAAACGAGGACAGTGGCTGAATAAAGAAAGCTGTTGTCCTCGTTTTGAAAACGTTCCCTGCAGGAATCGAACCTGCACTTGATCCTTAGGAGTTCCCTATGAGCTGTGGTAGCTGGTGGTTCGATTATCCTTTATGGGGCGCTTAATGGCAAAAAATAAAGACGAAGCCTTTGTTATTGCTAGACGCTGTTACCCGTAGGTGTACTGCCATACACCGTAGAGTGTTAGCAAGCTGTTAGCAAATGCGCTTAGTTTTTTGCAATTTTTACTTTTTTAAATATAAATCATTTGTCACTAGAAATCAAGATACTCGTACCCTTTGGACGTTCAGAAATGAGCGTCCTTTTTATATTTCAGAAAGAAAGGAGAATCAAAAAATTATGATAAAGATTATGAAACGATTGCTTACGGGTGTCCTTACCCTTGCAACCGTCTTTACCACATTACCTACTACTGTGGTTCATGCAGCGCAGACGCAATACTGGACAGAATCTGCGGAACGTGTAGGAATCGTTGAAAAAGTAATGAATGACGGTTCTATCGGCTCAACATTCAACGAGGGGCATATGACCGTCGAGGGCGAGGACGCTTACTGCATAGATATAAACACGAATTTTAAAAATGGCTATAAGACCAGAGCTGACGCAAGCACACGCATGAGTGCCGACCAGATAGCTGACGTTGCTTTATCCATTGAATACGTCAAGCAGTACACAGACAGTCATAAAGTGATAAGCAGTCAGCACGCCTACCTGTTAAGACAGTTAGTGGTCTGGCAGAGATTGAGCGTTCATTTAGGCTGGGGCTGCGATAACGTGCGAGCTGCCTATGATGAAATCCCCAAAGCGATACAAGATGAAGTATTCGCAGGTGCTAAAGCCTTTGTCAAAGAAAATAAAGGACGTTATGACTGTTATGGTTATATCTACTCTGGCGAGGGACAGGAATTAGGACAGTTTTACGCAAAGCTGGCTGTTGGAAATGGCAAGATTCAGAAATCTTCCAGTAATACAGGGATTACAGAATCTAACGACTGCTATTCAATCACTGGTGCGACTTATGGTGTCTACGCTGATAAAAGCTGCAAAGAACAGCTTGCCACACTTACGACAGATAACAGTGGCAGCACTGAAACTGTGGAACTAAAAGCTGCGACATACTATGTGAAAGAAACCAAAGCTCCCAAAGGATTCCAGTTAGATAAGAACGTGTATACTCTTACGGTCAAAGCTGGTGAAACAGATACCTTGAAAGTGAGCGATACACCGAAAGTCACAGATACCTTGATTGAGCTTTTCAAGATTGATATGGAAACTTCCAAAGCAGACCCACAGGGTAATGCGAGTTTGGAGGGTGCAGAGTTTGTCTGGAAGTATTACGACGGATATTATACAAAAGATAATCTTCCAGCAGAGCCGACACGCACATGGACGACAAAGACTAAAGCGGAAAAAGGCAGCGACAATGCAATCCACTATATCACCCGTTTAGCTGATTCCTATAAAGTATCTGGCGATAGTTTCTATACACAAAACGGTACAGTTTGCCTGCCGCTGGGAACTATCACGGTAGAAGAAAAGTCTGCTCCAAACGGTTACTTATTGGAGGGCGCATATATGCAGGCTGCTGGAAGTTCAGAACAGATAAAAGGCTTGTATGTGGCGCAGATTACAGAAGATGGCGAGCTTGCAGTATTAAGCGGCAGCAACCAGTATTCTGTATCTGACAAGGTTATCCGTGGCGGTGTCAAAATCCAGAAACGTGACTTTGAAACCAAAGATACCAAAGCGCAGGGCGGAGCAACTTTAAAAGATACTGCCTTTGCAATCATTTCCTTAAATGATAATGCTGTCTTGGTTGATGGCAAGCTGTATAAGAAAAACGAAACCGTAAAGACAATCCATACAGGGATTGACGGTATTGCTGCGACTGATACAGATACCCTACCTTTTGGAAAATACCGTTTAGAAGAAACCAGCGCACCAGAGGGATATTTGACAGACGGTGCAAAAGCGGTTGAATTTGCAGTCACGGAAAATGGGAAAATCGTTGATTTAACAGATGAAGAACATTCCATTTACAACCAGATTAAACGTGGCGACATTGAGGGCGTGAAAATCGCTGCTGGCACACACAAGCGTCTTGCGAATGTTCCGTTTAGGATCACAAGCAAGACGACTGGTGAAAGTCATGTTATCGTGACGGACGCAAACGGTCAGTTCTCAACTTCTGCTGACTGGGTTTCCCATACACAGAATACCAACGAGGGCAAGACCAGCGAGGACGGTATCTGGTTCGGTACTTCCGCACCAGACGACAGCAAAGGTGCTTTGCCTTACGATACCTATACGATTGAGGAATTGTGCTGCGATTCCAATAAAGGAATGACACTGATTCCTGCTTTTGATGTGGTGGTTTCAAGAGATAAAACTGTGATTGACTTAGGTACGCTGACAGATGAATACGAACCAGAAATCACTATCCATACAACTGCTGCTGATAAAGCAACAGGTGAAAAATCAATCGTCGCTGGTAAAAGTGTGACTATCGTTGATACTGTTACTTTAGACGGTCTGAAAAAAGGTACAAAGTACCAGCTTAAAGGCTGGCAGATGGTAAAAGCTGAAAACGCACAGCTACTTGTTGACGGAAAGCCTGTGGAAAATGATTATACTTTTACCGCAAAGAAGTCCAGAATGGAAATCGAAATGACATTTACATTCAATGCCAGTGCTTTAGGCGGCAGCGACCTTGTAACCTTTGAGGAATTATACGACCTTTCCAATCCAGACGAACCTATCAAAGTTGCGGAACACAAGGACATTGAGGACGACGGACAGACTGTGACAATCACAGAAAGAGTGATTACAGTCCATACCACAGCGACCAGCAAGACGACTGGCGAAAAGATGATTGTTGCTGGCAAAGAAGTGACAATCGTTGATACTGTTACCTTAGACGGTCTGGAAACAGGCACAGAGTACCAGCTTAAAGGCTGGCAAATGGTAAAATCTGAAAACGCACAGTTACTTGTTGATGGAAAGCCTGTGGAAAATGACCTTACATTTACCGCAACGGACAGCAAAATGGAGATTCAGATTGAATTTACTTTCAATGCCAGCGAGCTTGCAGGCAAGGAACTTGTCACGTTTGAGGAATTATACGACGTAACGAATCCAGACGAGCCTATCAAGGTTGCGGAACACAAGGACATTAACGACAAGGGGCAGACCGTAACAATCACAGAGCGTATCATCACTATGCACACAACCGCCTGTGACAAGGCGACTGGTGAAAAGACCATCAATGCCGACAAAGAGGTAACTATCGTCGATACTGTCACTTTGGACGGTTTGGAAACAGGCACACAGTACCAGCTCAAAGGTTGGCAGATGGTAAAATCTAAAAATGCACAGCTACTGGTTGGCGGAAAGCCTGTGGAAAATGACCTTACATTCACAGCGACAGACAGCAAGATGGAGGTTCAGATTGAATTTACTTTCAATGCCAGCGAGTTAGGCGGCAAGGAACTTGTCACGTTTGAGGAATTATACGACGTGACGAATCCAGACGAGCCTATCAAGATAGCGGAACATAAGAACATTGAGGATGAGGGGCAGACTGTGACCGTCAAGGAACAACCAGAATCTCCTGCCACACCAGAGGAATCCAATACGCCAGAAACACCTAACAGAACAGGCAGCTCTCCAAAAACAGGTGACAATACACCTTTAGCTGCACTGTTAGCTATGCTTGGAATTTCCAGTGCTGGTCTTATCTTCGCAGCCCACAAGAGATTTTATAAAAAGAAAGCTGACTAATACGAGAGGTATCGTCTGATGAAAGAGAAATCCCGTTCACCGCCCATTATAAAAAAGTCAGCATATATCTGACAATCTGGCTAAATTTTGCTTGATGATGATTTATCTTTCTGAATGGGGATTGTCAAGGGTGCAACGCACAACGCCTGCCCTTGATAATCCACAGGCAGACAGATATTATCCAGACAGCAGAATGACACTATCAATAAAATATAGAAAGAAAAGAGGTATATTATGGAATTAAAACACGTTATCCCAAACATGGAAAAGACATTCGGGCATTTAGAATTTGCAGGAGAGAATAAGGTGGAACAGCGTAGGATCAACGGACGCATGGCGGTCGTTTCCCGTAGCTTTAACCTTTATTCAGACGTGCAGAGAGCAGATGATATTATTGTGGTGCTGCCTGCGTCTGCTGGTGAGAAGAACTTTGAATCAGAGGAAAGGGTAAAACTTATCAATCCCAAAATCACCGCAGAGGGTTATAAAATCGGCACAAGAGGTTTCACAAACTATATCCTGTCAGCAGACGACATGGTGAAAGCATAAGGAGGTATCGAATCTATGAGATTAGCAAATGGAATCATCATTGACAAGGAAAAAACATTCGGCGTATTGAAGTTCTCGGCTCTGCGTCGTGAGGTACATATCCAGAATGAGGACGGTACGGTTTCTGAAGAAATCAAGGAACGCACCTACGATTTGAAGTGTAAGGAACAAGGACGCATGATACAGGTAAGTATTCCTGCCACTGTTCCGTTAAAGGAATTTGACTACAACGCAGAGGTGGAAATCATCAATCCTGTGGCTGATACGGTGGCAACCGCTACTTTTCAAGGGGCAGACGTTGACTGGTACATCAAAGCAGACGATATTGTCTTAAAGAATATAACACATAACAAACAAATTTCAAAACCAGACAAATAGAATTGGATTTAATTGTATCTACCATTGTAACTTGATATACTATACTTGAATTATTTGATTTAGGAGTGATTACAATGGCAGATACAAAAAAAGAACACTATGTACCTCGTTGCTATTTAAAAAATTTTGTTCTCGACAATGACCGAATTAATGTATTTGATAAATTTAAAACACAAATACGTCCACAAAAAATCATGGATATTGCAATGGAAAATTATTTTTATGATATAAAATTTGATGAATTGATACAAATGGCTGAAAAAGATAAAGAAGAAAAAATCAAAAATGATTTAATGGAAATAGTGGGCGTTGATAATTGGGAAAGTGTTTTAGATGAGTTAGATGAAAAACATATTGAAAAAGAGTTTTTTAGCCAATTAGAGGGCATTTACAGTGGACTACTTCAAACTCTTATAAATAAAAGTTACGGGGGAAATGATTGGGTAATACAAAATTGCCTTGCATGTTCTGAAATAGAAAAATCTTTTATGGCATTATTTATTGCAATTCAAATTATTAGGACAAAATCTTTTAGAGATAATTTAAGAGATATGATTACTAAAACATATCAGACGCTTGCTTATAAAAGTCAAATGAATAATGAGGACGCACTTCCAAAAGAGGCATTTGAATGTGAAGTTAATCCAGATTTTGTAAAGTTGCAACATAGTAGCATGATACTTAACGAAGAAATGGCAGTAGGAATCGCTGAAACATTGTGTAATCATATTTGGGTTATGTATGTAAATAAGACTGAATATCCATTCTATACATCAGATAATCCTGTAGCTACTATTCCCCATAAGCACGATAAATATATGAGCTATGGTGGATTTAATTCCGAAGGTGTTGAAATTGTTTTTCCGATTTCACCTAAATTACTATTGGCAATGTATGAGAAGACTACATATGATAAATTGTTTTCAGATAGACAATTTTATGCTTTAACATCAAAAGATATGGTTGATTACTTTAATTGTCAGCAAGTCTATCATAGCTATAGATGTGTTTTTTCTGGAAAAACTAATTTTGAACTTGCAGAAAAAATGTGCAAAGAACAACCAGAATTACAAGAATATCAATCTCATATAGAAGTTGGATAATTAAAATTTATAAAGCAGTAAATCTTCAAGGTTTGCTGCTTTTTTTCGTGGAAAGGAGATTTTATATGCCACATTTTCAAAAGCGTGGAAACCGTATCAGAGCCAGCGATAAATCGCTGGTCTTTCGTTTCTCGGCTGGTTCGCTGCTCCTGCTGTTCCTTGCGGCGGTCTTACTGCTAAACCTAAAGACAATCGCAGCAACAGACTGGAAATCGGTTCATTTCCTGCAAGATGGCAGCGTCCATCTGACGGTCACGCCCTACATGATAATTTCTGTCATTGGGGCACTTCTAATCTGTGGGGCGGCTGCCCTCTTATACCGCAGATTCCAGTATGACAGGGTAAAGCAGCTCTTTCACCGTCAAAAGCTGGCAAAGATGATTCTGGAAAACGGGTGGTATGAATCTGAAACCATAAAGGACAGCGGATTCTTTAAGGATTTGGCAGCAACCAGCAAGAAAGAGAAAATCACCTACTTTCCTAAGATGTATTACCGCATGGAACATGGACTGCTGCATATCCGCACAGAAATTACATTGGGGAAATATCAAGACCAGCTCCTGCATTTGGAAAAGAAACTGGAAACAGGCTTATACTGCGAGCTGGTGTCCAAAGAACTAAAGGACAGCTATGTAGAGTACGTCCTGCTCTATGATACGATTGCAAACCGTATCACCATTGACGAGGTACAGGCGGAACATGGCAGCCTGCGTCTGATGAAAAATATCTGGTGGGAATACGACAAGCTCCCCCATATGCTGATTGCTGGCGGCACTGGCGGCGGTAAGACGTATTTTATCCTTACCATGATTGAGGCTTTGCTAAAGAGCAATGCGGTCATGTATGTGCTAGACCCTAAGAACGCCGACCTTGCGGATTTATCCGCTGTCATGCCAGAAGTCTATTACAAAAAGGAAGATATAACTGCCTGCATTGACCGATTCTATCATGGCATGATGGCAAGGAGCGAATCCATGAAACTGATGGAAAACTATAAGACAGGTGAGAATTATGCCTATCTCGGTCTTACTCCCCACTTCCTTATCTTTGATGAATATGTGGCATTTATGGAAATGCTGGCGACAAAGGAAAATGCCGCTGTGCTGAATAAGCTCAAACAGATAGTCATGCTTGGTCGACAGGCTGGATATTTTCTGATTCTCGCCTGCCAGCGTCCAGACGCAAAATATCTTGGCGACGGAATCCGTGACCAGTTCTTCAATTTCCGTGTGGCATTGGGTCGTATGTCGGAGCTGGGTTATTCTATGATGTTCGGTGAGGTTGACAAGGACTTTTTCTTGAAACAGATAAAAGGACGTGGCTATGTCGATACAGGAACGAGCGTTATATCAGAGTTTTACACGCCCCTTGTTCCTAAAGGTCATGACTTCCTAAAGGAAATCGGCAGGCTGTCAAAAAGCAGGCAGGACGGACAGGCGGCGTGCGAAGCGAAAGCCGCAGGTACGGACTAGCCTGTGTTGGTGTGGCTTGCCACACCAACCATTCGCCCCCGTTATCTAACAGGGGGGCACAAATTATCTGGAAACAGTTCAATAAATATGGAAAAAGCCGCTAAGACAGCGGATTTTCCAGAGATTCAAAGGAATGTGATAAATTCAGCAACGGTCACATTCCTTTTTTGATTGGAGGGATTATGACTGAATGATACTGACTGGATAGACCATTTCAAGGAACGACGGACACAGTACGGCGTTTCCCAGAACCAGCTTGCGGTCATGGCTGGTGTCAGCAGGGAATATATCAGCAGGCTGGAATCTGGCAAAGTAGCCTTGACGGAAGAAATCAAGGTGAAACTGACGGACGCACTGGATAAACTGAATCCAGAAAATCCGCTGGAAATGGTCTTGGATTATGTGAGAATCCGATTCCCCACACAGGACGTTAGGCACGTTGTTGAGGATATTCTCAAAATAAGGCTTGATGTGATGATACATGAGGACTTCGGATTCTATTCCTATTCAGAGCATTATGTCTTGGGCGACGTGTTCGTGCTGACTTCGCCCGATAAGGAAAAAGGCACATTGCTGGAACTGAAAGGAAAAGGCTGCCGCCAGATGGAAAGCTACCTTCTGGCGCAGCACAGGAGCTGGTATGACTTTCTCATGGACGCTCTGCTGGAGGGAGGTGTGATGAAACGTCTTGACCTTGCCATCAACGATATGGCAGGAATCTTGGATATTCCAGAGCTGACAGAGAAATGCAACCATGAAGAATGTATTTCCGTATTCCGCAGCTTTAAGAGCTACCGCAGCGGCGAGCTTGTAAAAAGCAGGGAACAGGACAGATACGGTATGGGAAATACATTGTATATCGGTTCGCTGAAATCGGAAGTCTATTTCTGTATCTACGAAAAGGACTATGAACAGTATGTCAAATACGAGATTCCCCTTGAAGATACGAAAATCAAAAACCGTTTTGAGATAAGGCTAAAGAACGAGCGAGCCTATTATGCGGTGCGTGACCTGCTGACCTACCATGACGCAGAGCGTACCGCTTTTGATATTATCAACCGCTATATGCGATTCGCTGACAAGGAGGTGGATAAGCGGCGCAGCGAATGGAAAACCAATGAAAGGTGGGCGTACTTTATCGGTTCTGATCGTGGGCGTTTGAAATTAACGACCAAACCAGAACCGTACACCCTCACACGGACGCTGAACTGGATAAGCAGGCAGGTTGCCCCGACTTGGAAAGTCTTGCAGCAGATAGACGACACCAACGGAACAACGTATCTCAAAGATATTTTGAACCATGCAAAGCTCACAGAGCGTCACAAAAAGCTGATTAAACAGCAGACAACTTCCACAGAAGAAATTACAACACAGGAGGAATGACAACATGAAAAACTTTTTATTTGACCTGTTCCTGTTCTCACTTGGGGCAGGTTTTGGTGTAGTTACCATGTGCTTTATGCAGACAGCAAAAGCCGCAGACAGAGAAATTGAAATGATGGAAAGGAGAAAGAAATAATGAATTTTGGACAGAACTTATACAACTGGTTTTTATCAAACGCACAATCCCTTGTGCTTATGGCAATCGCTGTTATCGGAGTGTATCTCGGATTCAAGCGAGAGTTTTCCAAACTTATCGGGTTCTTGGTGATTGCCTTAATCGCTGTCGGCTTGGTGTTCAATGCCGCTGGCGTAAAAGATGTGCTGTTGAATTTATTCAATAAGATTATCGGAGCGTAAACTATATTGTAGATAGGGATAAAAGTTGATATAATATTCTTATATTTTTCAAAAATTAGGAGGGATAAGATGTCAGATATTTCTGTCAGTCAAGATTTCACTACTCTATGTAAAAATCTTAGAATGAGTGATTATATTGTAAAAGATGTTCAAACTCGCTATCACGCTATTACTAAAAGAATAAATAAAGATTTCTGGTTTACGGATTCAGAAACAAGTCACAGTTTTTATGTAGGTTCATATGGACGAGGTACTGCAATATATACAAGTGATATAGATATTGTTGTTGAATTACCATGGTCCGAGTATACAAAATATGATAATTATACTGGGAATGGTCAGTCTGCTTTGCTGCAATCCGTAAAATCATCACTTCAAAAAACCTATTCATCGTCTAGCATAAGTGGTGATGGACAAGTAGTAGTTATTGATTTTTCAAATGGTATTAAATTTGAAATTGTTCCCTCCTTTAAACTAAACGATGGTACATATACTTATCCAGATACTCACAATGGAGGAAGTTGGAAATATATGAATCCTAAGGAAGAAATGAATTATTTCAACGGAAGAAATTCCCTTTCCAATAACAATTTAAAACGTTTATGTCGTATGGCACGTGCTTGGAACTCAAATATGACGGTGCTTATGAGTGGAATTTTAATTGATACTATTGCATACCGATTTATGCAGAATTATGAATATGCTGATAAATCATATTCTTATTATGATTGGTTATCTAGAGATTTCTTTAAATATCTTTATGAAAATGCTGATAAAGAATATTGGGTAAAATTTGGTGATAATAAGCATATCACTAAAAAATATTCTTTCAAAAGTGAATCAAAAAAAGCTTATGAGTTAGCGCTAGCGGCTATTGACGCATATGACAAGGGATATTCATATACTTGGCACAACAAATGGAGGGAAATTTATGGAACAAAATTCCCAATATAGAGAAAATTTATTAATACAACTAAAAGAAAGTTATGGTAGGGTTGTTTACACCTATACCAGCCATTTAAAGCAAGTAAATTCTTTAGAAACAAATCTCCGAGGAATAAAATATTGTCAAATTATATTATCGGCTCTTTCAACTGGAGGATTTCTAGGGGCAATTATTACGAACCAAAGTATTTACACAGTAGTAGCAGGTTTTTTCTCGACAATTTCACTGGCTTTTAATCTGTTTTTTAAAAATTTTAATATAGAAAATGAAATTAAACAACATATTTTGGCAGCAGATGAATTGTGGCTTATTAGAGAAAAATATGTTTCCCTTATGACTGATTTCGATATATTAAATAATGCTGATATAATGTCTGCTAGAGATGTTTTACTACAAGAAACATATGAAATATATAAAAAGACACCCAAGACTAACTCCAAGAGTTACAGAAAAACTCAAGAAGCATTAAAAAAGGAAGAAGAACAATTTTTTACAAACGAAGAACTTAATCAAATGTTACCATCTCATTTAAGAAAAAGCAGTAAATCTTAACGGTTTGCTGCTTTTTTCATGCAAAATTTTAAGACAGGAGGACAACATGAAAACAGATATTTTCGAGGATATGAAAGACTGGGTCGGCTGCAAATATATTTCCGACCTGCCCTACCGCAAACGTGAGGTATGGGAAACCATCAAGCAGCAATCGCCGCTTGCCTATCCAGAGGAACAACTGGAAAAATTCTGCCATTATGTATTCGGTGTAGATTATGCTGTCATAATGGGAATATTGGAAAACAGGAAAGGAAGTGAGAAACCTTGTATGAAATGCGAATCTATCTTTTAAACAATACCCAGCCTTACCGTGACGACGAGGTCGAGGGGTATGCTGGCGGCTGGTTCAACTGCCCTGTGGATTTGGAGGAAGTGAAAGAAAGACTGGGCGTGGAGAATGAAGAACAGCTGGAAATAGCCGATTATGAGCTGCCTTTTGAAGTACACAGTGAAATGCCCCTGTGGGAAATCAACGCAAAATGCCGCATGGTACAGGAAATGGAGGGCACGCCTATCGGCAATGAAATGAAATCCATCATACAGAGATGGTTTTACGGGTTTGATGAATTTATCGACCACAAGGACGAGATACGCTATTATGATGTGGCTGACGGTGCGGCACTGGCAGAATACCTTATCTGTGAGGAATGTATCTTCGGTGAGATTCCCCATGAACTGCAAAAGCACATTGATTACCGTTCCTACGGAAACGAGCTGGAAATGCAGGACAGATACCTGTTTACACCCAGCGGCGTATTCCGTTATCAGTAAAGGGGGTGATGTGATATAGAAGAAATGCGAATCTATATCGCCAATCTTGGGAAATACAACGAGGGCGAGCTTGTGGGCGCATGGTTTACGCCGCCCGTCGATTATGACGAGATGGCGGAGCGTATCGGCTTGAATGAATTTTACGAAGAATACGCTATCCATGATTATGAGCTGCCCTTTGAGATTGACGAATACACGCCGATTGAGGAAGTCAACCGCCTGTGTGAGATGGTGGAGGATTTACCAGAGGATATACAGGACGAGCTTTCTGAACTGTTATGCTGTTACAGCAGCTTGGAGGAACTTTGCGAACACGCCGACGAGATTATCCACTATCCCCACTGCAACAGCATGACAGACGTTGCCTATTATTTTATAGATGAATGTCAAAGTCTTGGGGAAATACCAGACAGGTTAAGAAATTACATAGACTATGAATCCTATGGGCGTGACCTTGATTTAGAGAGTCGTTTTGTCATTACCAATCATGGCGTATTTGAGTGCCCTTATTAAATAATACCAGAATAACGACCAGTGGAAACACTGGCATTTTTTATGCAGCAGCTTGTGAAAACAGGCTGCTGTTTCCATTTAGAAACGAAAGGAGCTGTGAACATTGAAGAAAATCAAAAGCTATACAAGCATATGGAGCGTGGAGAAAGTCATTTACGCTATCAACGACTTTCAGCTCCCGTTCCCCCTCACGTTCAGCCAGATGGCATGGTTCGTGGTATCGCTGTTCGTGGTGATTCTTTTTGGGGAGCTGCCGCCCTTTTCCCTGATTGACGGTGCGTTCCTCAAATACTTTGGAATCCCTGTGGCTTTTACTTGGTTCGTGTCGCAAAAGACCTTTGACGGGAAAAAGCCTTTTGGATTTCTAAAGTCCTGCGTCAGCTTTCTGCTGCGACCAAAAGTGACTTATGCTGGAAAGGCGGTTCGTCTGAAAAAAGAAACATTCAATCCCGTGATTACGACAGTTAGGAGTGTGATATATGTTCCCGATTAAGTATATTGAAAACAATCTGGTGTTCAACCATGACGGTGAGTGCTTTGCCTACTATGAACTGACACCTTACAATTACTCGTTCCTCTCACCAGAGGAAAAATATATGGTGCATGACAACTTCCGACAGCTTATCGCACAGAACCGTGACGGAAAAATCCATGCCTTGCAGATTGCCACGGAGGACAGCCTGCGTGCGGTGCAGGAGCGTTCCAAAAAAGGAATCACAGGGCGACTTCGTGACGTTGCCTGTGCAAAGATAGATGAACAGACAGAAGCGTTGGTGGAGATGATTGGGGAAAATCAGATTGACTACCGCTTTTTTCTTGGATTCAAGCTGCTGGTGAATGAGGAAGAAATCAACCTAAAGAGCATGAGGAAGTCAGCGGCTATGACCTTTGCTGATTTTCTCTATGAAGTCAACCACAAGCTCATGGGCGACTTTATTTCCATGAGTAATGATGAGATTAACCGTTTTATGAAGATGGAAAAGCTGCTGGAGAGCAAACTCTCACGCCGCTTTCAGTTCCGCAGGCTGGATAAGAACGACTTCGGCTACCTCTTGGAGCATATCTACGGGAATACAGGCGTTGCCTACAATGATTATTCCTATGAACTGCCCGTAAGAAAGCGAAAACGTGAAACGCTGGTAAAGCGTTATGACCTTATCCGCCCCACACGCTGTCTGATTGAAGAAAACCAGCGATACCTAAAGATAAAGCGTGAAGATCAGACAACGTATGTTGCCTACTTCACGATTAACAATATCGTAGGTGAGCTGGACTTCCCGTCTTCGGAAATCTTCTATTACCAGCAGCAGCAATTTACGTTCCCTGTTTCCACTTCCATGAATGTGGAAATCGTCACCAACAAAAAGGCTCTGACAACAGTTCGCAACAAAAAGAAAGAACTAAAGGATTTAGACAACCATGCGTGGGAATCCAACAACGAAACGGGAAGTAACGTCATGGACGCCCTCGATTCGGTCAATGAGCTGGAAACCAGCTTAGACCAGTCAAAGGAATCCATGTATAAGCTGTCCTATGTTATCCGTGTGGCAGCGGATTCTCTGGAAGAACTGAAACGCCGCTGTGATGAAGTCAAGGACTTCTACGACGACCTCAACGTAAAACTGGTTCGCCCATTCGGGGATATGCTGGGGCTGCATGGTGAATTTATCCCAGCAAGCAGGCGTTACATCAATGACTATATCCAGTACGTCACTTCGGATTTCCTCGCTGGACTTGGATTTGGCGCAACGCAGCAGCTTGGGGAAACGGACGGAATCTATATCGGCTATAACCTTGACACTGGAAAAAACGTGTACCTAAAACCCAGCCTTGCCGCACAGGGCGTAAAAGGCTCGGTGACAAATGCGCTGGCAGCCGCTTTCCTCGGTTCGCTTGGCGGCGGCAAGTCATTCTGCAACAATCTGATTATCTATTATGCGGTGCTGTTTGGAGGGAAAGCGGTCATTGTAGACCCTAAATCAGAGCGTGGCAACTGGCAGGAAACCTTACCCGACATTGCACATGAAATCAAGATAGTCAACCTTACCAGTGAGGACAAGAACAAAGGACTTCTTGACCCCTATGTGATTATGCGCCGCAAAAAGGACGCTGAAAGCCTAGCGATTGACATACTGACATTCCTTACAGGCATTTCTTCCCGTGACGGTGAAAAGTTCCCCGTCCTGCGTCGTGCTATCCGTTCCGTGACACAGGGCAGACAGCGTGGCTTGCTGCGTGTCATTGAGGAATTGCAAAAAGACGGTTCACCAGTGGCAGAGAATATCGCAGACCATATCGAAAGCATGACGGACTATGACTTTGCACACCTCTTGTTCTCGGACGGGAATGTGGAGCAGTCCATCAGCTTAGACAGGCAGCTCAACATCATACAGGTGGCAGACCTTGTGCTGCCCGATAAGGACACAAGGTTTGAAGAATACACCACAATGGAGCTGCTCTCCGTGGCAATGCTGATTGTCATAAGCACCTTTGCCCTTGACTTTATCCATTCCGACAGGGGAATTTTCAAGATGGTGGACTTGGACGAGGCATGGACGTTCTTACAGGTGGCACAGGGCAAAGCTCTTTCCAACAAGCTGATTCGTGCTGGTCGTTCCATGAACGCCGCTGTCTATTTTGTGACGCAGAACTCTGGCGACGTGGACGACGAGAAGATGAAGAACAATATCGGCTTGAAATTTGCCTTTCGCAGCACCGATATAAAGGAAATCAAGAATACCCTTGAATTTTTCGGGGTGGATAAGGAGGACGAGGGCAACCAGAAACGCCTTAGGGATTTGGAAAACGGGCAATGCCTGTTTCAAGATTTATACGGGCGTGTGGGCGTTATCCAGATACACCCTGTATTCGCTGACCTGTTCGCAGCCTTTGACACCAGACCGCCGATACATACGGAAGAATCGAGGTGAAGCCTATGAGGAAACGAAAAATCCTAAGATTCTTCGGTATCGCTCTGCTGGCTGTCTTCGGCGTGCTGGTATTCCTTTCCATCACAGGTACGGTGGCTCATGCGGCTGGTCTGGTAGATACTACGGTCAATGACGCTAACGCCTACTCCAAATATCCGCTGGAGAACTACCAGCTTGATTTTTACGTTGACAGTTCATGGGATTGGCTGCCCTGGAACTGGCTGGACGGTATCGGGAAAAGTATTCAGTATGGCTTGTACGCCATCACCAACTTTATCTGGACAGTGAGCCTTTATATCTCCAATGCCACAGGCTATGTGGTGCAGGAGGCTTACAAGCTGGACTTTATCTCTGATACCGCAAACTCTATCGGGAAGAACATTCAGACTTTGGCAGGCGTGACAAAAAGCGGCTTTTCCAGCGAGGGATTTTATGTGGGATTCCTGCTTATCCTCATTCTGGTAATGGGTATCTATATCGCCTACACAGGACTTATCAAAAGGGAAACCACAAAGGCGGTTCATGGGGTCGTCAATTTCCTTGTGGTCTTTCTCCTGTCAGCGTCTTTTATCGCCTATGCCCCAGACTATATCAGCAAAATCAATGATTTTTCTTCGGACATCAGCAGCTCGGCTTTATCACTTGGAACAAAAATCGTGCTGCCCGATTCCAGCAGCAAGGGAAAGGACAGCGTGGATTTGATTCGTGACAGCCTGTTTTCCATACAGGTAAAGCAACCGTGGCTGTTATTGCAGTATGGGGAATCGGACATGGACGAGCTAGGCTCTGACCGTGTGGAAAGCCTGCTGTCGGAAAGCCCCGACACGGACGACAGAGAGGACATTGTGATTGAGGAAATCGAGGATAAGGACAACGACAACTTAAGCGTCACAAAGACTATGACACGTTTAGGCATGGTAGTATTCTTGTTCATCTTCAATATCGGTATCTCGGTCTTTGTGTTCCTGCTTACGGGCATGATGATTTTCTCGCAGGTGCTTTTTATCATCTACGCCATGTTCCTGCCCGTCAGCTTTATCCTGTCCATGATACCGACCTATGAGGGCATGGCAAAAAAGGCGGTCACGAAACTGTTCAACACCATTATGATGAGGGCAGGAATCTCTCTGATTATCACTACCGCTTTCAGCATTTCCACCATGTTCTACTCCATTTCCTCTGGCTATCCGTTTTTCATGGTCGCATTTTTGCAGATAGTCACCTTTGCAGGAATCTACTTTAAGCTGGGTGATTTGATGGCAATGTTCAGCCTGCAATCTTCCGACACCCAGCAGGTGAGCCGACGTATCATGCGCCGCCCCTATCTGTTCCTAAACCGTGGGGCAAGACGCTTGGAGAGAAAAATCGGCAGAACGGTTGCTGCTGGTGCGGCAGGCGGTCTTGTGGGCGCAGCGGCAGTATCGCAATCCCGTAAGACGGACAACGCAAAACCAGCAGGCAGCGGTCATTCCAGACCAAACCATGACACTTCCGCCGATACGTCCAGCTTTGGGAAACGTGCCGGCGCAAAAGTCGGAGCGGTGCTTGATGGTAAGGAGCGCATGAAAGACAAGGCAAAATCCGTCGGTCAGCAGGTCAAGGATATGCCGACACAGGTACAGTATGCGTTACATAGCGGCGTGAACCAGATACAGGAAAACGTATCTGACTTCAAGCGTGGCATTGTGGAGGAAAAAGCGACCAGAAAACAGGGGCGTGCGGATAAACAGGAGAAACACAGGCAGACCATTGCACAGAAACGCATGGCAATGGATAAAGCGAAACAGTCCAATGGATCAGCGACAAAAGGAGCTGCCCCATTACATGAGCGACCAATGACAACGCCTGTGTCTGCGAAAGCAGCACCGCAGGCAGCGGTTTCCAAAGGGGCGCAGGCCATCAAGGAACGCCCTGCCGCCACTACAAAGGAACAGCCGCCTGTAAAATCCAAAGAGCCTGTTACAAGGGTACAGGAGGTAAGGACACAGGCGGTCAGAGAATCCACTGCACCTGTCAGACAGCAGACTTCGCAGGCTGCCGCCGATACCCAACGACAGACGGTGCAGCGTCACAAACAGGCGCAAAGCGTACAGAAGAAACAGAAAAATAAGACAACCGTAAATAAGACGACCAGCAGGAAAGGCGGCAAGAGATGAAACTAAGGCACTTCGTTTTGTTCGGAGGTGTTTTCTCGGTGATAATTTCCTTGCTGCTGTTCCTGTTTATCGTTACCGCAGATGATGAAGAAAGCAGCACTTCCCACTTTGATTTTTCTGGACTGAACCTTTCTGAAGAAGTGCTGAAACATCAGCCAATGGTAGAAAAGTATGCAAAAGAATACGGAATTGAGGACTATGTGAATTATCTGCTCGCTATCATGCAGGTGGAATCTGGCGGCACAGCAGAGGACGTTATGCAGTCGTCTGAATCAATGGGTCTGCCTCCCAATTCCCTTTCCACAGAGGAATCCATCAAACAGGGGTGCAAGTATTTCTCGGAACTGTTAAAATCCGCAGAATCAAAAGGCTGCGACATAGACACGGTGGTACAAGCCTATAACTATGGCGGCGGCTTTATCGACTATGTGGCTGGACACGGGAAAAAGTATACCTATGAGCTGGCGGTCAGCTTTGCGAAAGAAAAATCGGGCGGCGTGAAAGTCACCTATAAAAACGAGATTTCCATTAAGGAAAATGGCGGCTGGCGTTATAAGTACGGGAATATGTTCTATGTGCGGCTCGTCAAGCAGTATCTGGCTATTCCCAGTTTCAGCGACGCTACCGCACAGGCAATCTTTAATGAAGCATTGAAGTATCAAGGCTGGAAGTACGTCTATGGCGGCAGCAACCCTAACACGTCCTTTGATTGCAGCGGTCTGGTTCAGTGGTGCTATGGAAAGGCTGGTATCAGCCTGCCCCGTACCGCACAGACGCAGTATGACGCTACCCAGCATTTGCCGCTGTCACAGGCGAAAGCTGGCGACTTGGTGTTCTTCCATTCCACTTATAATGCTGGAACGTATGTAACACACGTCGGTATCTACGCAGGAAACAACAGAATGTATCATGCAGGAAACCCTATCGGATATGCAGATTTGACAAGCCCGTACTGGCAGCAGCATTTGATTGGCGCAGGACGGGTAAAGACGAAATAGAAAGGAATGGTGCTATGATATTCAAGAAAAAAGAATCGAAACCTAAGAAAGAGAAGAAACTGCCTGTGATGAAAGTAGGCACGCATAAAAAATCCGTGATTGCTTTGTGGCTGGTGCTGCTTGCAAGCGTCAGCTTTGGCGTATATAAAAATTTTACTGCCATTGATATGCACACAGTACATGAAAAGGAAGTCATTGAACAGCGCATTGTCGATACCAACAGAATCGAAAATTTTGTCAAAGGCTTTGCGAAGTCCTACTATTCATGGAGCAACACGCAGGAATCCATTGACAAAAGAACCGCTGCCATCAGCAGCTATCTGACACAGAGCTTGCAGGACTTGAATGTAGATACGGTTCGGCAGGATATACCCACAAGCTCTGCGGTGACTGATGTAACGGTATGGGAAGTAGAACAGGCTGGAACAGACGACTTTACCGTTGTCTACTCCGTAGATCAGACGGTAACGGAGGGTGAACAGTCTGCCAGATACACTTCCGCTTACATGGTAGTGGTTCATGTAGATGGTGACGGGAACATGGTTATCACACAGAACCCGACCATCAGTAGCATACCGTCAAAATCCAGCTATGAACCAACAGCGCAGGAATCCGACGGAACGGTGGACGCTGCCACAGCGGAGGAAGTAACAGAATTTTTAGAAACTTTCTTCAGGCTCTATCCTACCGCAACAGAAAAGGAACTTGCCTATTATGTGTCTGGCGATGCCCTCTCCCCTGTAAACTGTGATTATGTGTTCTCGGAACTGGTAAACCTGTTGTGGTCAAGCATTTTTGTAACACTTATGGCTAATAAAATCGGTGGATTGCA
>OBZG01000311.1_pt1 | contig 47659 bp, 60 predicted proteins | sample 1550701 | NCBI WGS metagenome assembly OBZG01 (sample SAMEA2580229, study PRJEB22360) | human gut metagenome | biome: human gut; feature: human-associated habitat; material: faeces | place: Denmark | collected 2008/2010
ACTTTAGGAGGAATTGAGGGTTTGTATTTAAAAGGAGAATAATCAACTAAACTGAGATTTAGAATTTTAAGGAGGTATTTATGGATAATTGGACAATAGATTTTTCACCGCGGGAGGCTGCGGCCATTTTCAGTGACTATTACGGAGAATGGCTTAGCGAAAAGGAATGTGAAGATAAATACACAGAAAGAGAACTAAAAGAAATTATCTTGGACTTGCTTGGTGTGTAAGAGGATCATAACTTAAAATTTAGGAGGATACGGAATGGAAATTAAATATGGAGACAATGTAGTGCTTAAAATTAGCATTACAGAGCAAATGATCGCAGATTGGAAAGAACATTGTGAACAGGCGAGCATAGTCAGAAGCAACGGGAAGGAAGAATTGAGATGAGGAAAACGGGATATATAGCCGGAAGATGTGCAAACTGCGGAATGATCAATATTGTGAGTAGCAAAAATAGTGACGGGGTTACGTGTACTGAATGTGGGGGTGGTCCATTGGTGTTGATGGGATATGCAACGATACATACAAAACCAGTAAGTGAAAGAAGGACAGAAGCATGAAATGTGGAGAGTGTAAATATTCTACATTGAGAATCGAAGTAGAACGAGCGGGAGGGAGGGCATGGCCACGACATACAGGAGTGATTGTCAGAAAAGCAGAGATATTAGAATGTAGGAGAAAAGAGCAAATCGAACTTGGTGGCTTGGATAGTGTACAGATTAAAGAGATTTTAGACTTTGAACCGAAAAAGTACTCTGAATGTATTTATGAAAAAATAGAAAAACAGAGAGAAGCATTAGAGAAAATAAACAGGAAAGGAGGATAGGTTCCGCGGGCAATAGATATCTTCCTAAAAAGCAGTATGAACAAAAAAGAAGAATTGGTAAACACACTGTTAGTCCGGTTATCTATCCGGTTTACGCCGCAGCAGCTAACAGAGGTGCAGCAAAGCATGTACCTAATCCTTAACGATTATGAAATTGCAGACAGAAAAACAGAAGTAGCTGTATATAATCAGGACAAGGATCACAGGATGTATAATATGTTTTTCGTTGCAAAGAAGGTATCCGGACTCTCAATAGAGACCTTAAATTATTACGGTTATGTCCTGCAAAGATTTTTCAACGAGATTCAAAAGGATATCAAAAATGTTGATACAAACGATATTAGATACTATTTAGCAGAGCGCGCCATGCGGGATGGAATCTCAAAAGTAACACAGGATAATGAGTTAAGGGTGCTGAAATCCTTTTTCAACTGGCAGCAGGAGGAAGGGTATCTTCAGCATAGTCCAGCAAGAAAGATAGCGAAAATTAAACAAGACTATCGGATCAAGAAGCCATATTCTGAAATTGAGTTGGAAAAATTAAGACGGGAAACAAGAAATAAAAGAGATCTGGCAATCGTAGATGTTTTATACAGTACCGGATGCCGGGTATCAGAAATTGTTAAAGCGAATAGGGAAGATATCAACGGAGATGAATTTATTGTCTATGGAAAAGGAGGAAAAGAGAGAATCGTTTACCTAAATCCAAAAGCGATTTTAACATTATCAGAATACTTACATACAAGGGAAGACGACAACGAAGCTCTATTCGTTCATCTGCGGCGGCCGCATAGTAGGCTGAAAAAAGAAGGAATAGAAAGTATGATCTGTGAGCTGGGGAAACGTGCAGGGGTAAAGAAAGCACACCCACACCGGTTCCGCAGGACCGTGGCCACAAATGCATTAAATCGTGGAATGCCAATGGAAGAGGTTCAGCAGTTGCTGGGGCACAATGATATTCAAACAACTTCCATCTATGCAAAGTCTACGCAGGCGAATGTTAAAGCAGATCATAAAAAGTACGTGGTATAGGGAGACCACAGGAGAATGACAGAACAAGAAATCTTAAAGGCAGCAGAAATCTATTGCAGTTCAAAGAAGTGTAATGAGTGTGAATACTGGAAAGCTGGCCAGGGATGCGCAATTAACTATCCTGCAAAAGAGGGACAGAAAGATGCAGAACATTAGAGCATTATCAGAGCATAAATGGGGGATCACGAAACATGCTTTCTTTCAAGCGTATCATTTTGCGCTGCGTTATCATGAGTTTCAAGATATATTAAAATACAAGACCAGCACAATGGGGAGTAGCAACATGGACGGTCTTCCAAGGGGAAACAAAATTGGTAATGCAACGCAAAGATTGGCAATGCAAAGGCAGCAGGCGGCGCAAAATGTTGAACTGATCGAACGAACGGCAATTGAAGCGGACAGCGAAATATATAAATATATTCTGAAGTCTGCAACAGAAGAAGGTGTTACATACAAATATTTAAAATCGGTCATGGACATTCCATGTGGAAAGAAAATGTTTTACGATAGACGACGGAAGTTCTATTATCTACTCTCAAAAAAATTATAGAAGAGGGGTAATCACATACATTTAAACAGTGTATTATAATAGTATCGAAGAATAGAGAACAGGGATCGCTGCCTACGGCGTCCTTGTTCTTTTAATATCTAAGCATGTATTAAGTTTAATGGAAAAACAACCGGACGAACCGGAAGATCCAGGTTCAATTCCTGGATACATGTTCGCGGATTAGTGAAAAGGTATCACATCGGTCTCCTTAGCCGAAGTTATGGGTTCGACTCCTATGTCCGCAATTTTGTCAGGAGAATAAGATGCTGAAAAGTTGTAAATATTGTGGAAGGATCCATGACAGTAAGTTTAATTGTGGGAAAAAACCGCAAACAAATAAGAAGAATACAAAGGAAACAAAGTTCCACAGATCAAGAGCATGGACAAAGAAAAGCATAAGGATCAGAGAAAGAGACGCTTACCTTTGTCAGTGCTGTATCAGAAAGATGAAGGGAACAATAGAGGAGCATAACTATAAAAACAACATATCAGTACATCACATTGAGCCGTTATCACAAGCCTGGGATAAGCGGCTAGACGATGATAACCTGGTCACTCTCTGCTCGTATCATCACGAAGAGGCAGAGAAGGGAAATATAAGCAAAAGGATATTGAAACAGATCGCCGAGGAGCAGAACAGCAAGGCAGATGAGATGTAGCAGCCCCCCCTGGGGGCAGCAAAATAAAATACCATCGGCCGTGTAGACCGACGCCCTACCTTTATCCATAATTTATTCCCACATCAGGTTTTCAAATTTGAAAAGATAGGAGGGATAATAAGGCCAACACCTACAAAGCCAACAAATATAATTGAGATGGAAGGTCGTTCCCATCGGACAAAGAAGGAAATGCGCCAGCGCAAGCAGGCTGAACAATCTTTGCTGACCGGAGAAGAAATCAGAGAAAAACCGGAAGTAAAACAGAATAAAATTGCTCATAAAGAGTTCCTCAGAATAAAAAAATTACTCAAAAATATTGAAAAAAATGATGATTTATACGGAGTTGTGATCAATCGGTATTGTCTTCTCTACGCTGAGTGTTTTGAGTTTGAGAAAAAAAGAGAAAAAATGTTTGAACAGCTCTGCGATCTTCAGGAAAAAGCAGATGAATTGATTGAACATGAGGAAATGACACCAAAAGAATTTTACGGGATAGAAAACAGTATGCAAAAAAACTTAATTGCTCTGGACCGCCAGGTGCAGTCAAAAAGAAAAATGCTGCTGGAAATCGAGAAAGAAAATATAATGACCATTGCATCCGCTTTACGTTCGGTGCCTAAAAAGGTGGAAAAAAAGAAAAATCCTCTGATGGAGGCATTGAATGGTTCATGACGGAAAAGCTTATCAGTATGCGACTTGGTGTGTCAATGAAACGGATGGTAAGGTACCGAAGTATGTAAAAAAGCAGGCAAGGGACTGGATTAACATTGCAGACGGCAACGATCCGGATGCTTATGTCGATGAAGAATCATATGAGAAAATATGCAGGTTAACAAAAATCATGATCCACCCGGACCTTAGATGCAGCATTTTCGATGGGCTGGAAGATTACGCATGGCTGTTTATTACCGCAACTCTTTGTACAAAGCTGAGAAATTCTGAATTTGAATCCCGTTTTTATGTTACTGCATTGCTAGAAATTGCAAGAAAGAACTTCAAGACCTTTACCAGCGCAGTGATCTTTATTATATTGATGCTTACAGAACCGGATTTTTCCCGGTTTTTTTCTGTTGCGCCGGATTTATCACTTTCCAGTGAGTTGCAAAAAGCGATTCGCAAAATTATAAAAGTATCACCGGCACTATACGATGAAGATGAATCCGCATTTAAGCTTTTGAGAAGTCAGATAATTTGTACTTTGAATGAAAATGAATACACTCCGCTTGCATATAGCAAGGACGGCATGGATGGAAAGCTTGCAAATACATTCCTGGCGGATGAAGCAGGCGCACTAGATGAATACCCGGTTGAGGCTATGAGGTCTTCGCAGATCACGTTATTCAATAAACTTGGAATTATCATTTCAACCCAATATCCAAATGATAACAATGTGTTGATAGATGAAATTGACTTGGCAAAGAAAACACTGGACGGTCTGACGGATGACCGGCGATATTTTTCGCTGTTATACGAACCGGATCAGGAGTTACAGACCGGGGACACGTGGAAAACGGATGACCGGGTGATCTATCAGAGTAACCCGGTAGCCGTAGCGCATGAATATATTTTTAAAGAAATCAAGAAAAAAAGGACCTTAGCGGTTCTTTACGAAAATAAAAGAGAAAATTACTTATGTAAGCACAGCAACATTCTGTACAAAGGGCTTGGAACCGAAGGTTATATTGATGTACAGAAAGTAAAAGAGTGCAGGATAGAACAAAACTTAGAATTTTGGAAAGGTCGCCGCGTATGGCTGGGAGTTGACCTTTCTATGACGGATGATAATACAGCGGTTGCTATGGTAACAGAGGAGGATGGGGTTATTTATGCAAAGGTCTTTGGATTTTTGCCGGCTGACAAGATTGAATATAAGTCAAACAAAGAGCATGTTGATTATAAAAAAATGATCAGAAATGGATATTGTTATGCCTGCGGAGAAGAAGTTATTGATTATGGAGAAATTGAAAAATTCATCCTGAATATCGAAAAGAAATTTGATGTTGAAATTGTCCAAATTGGATACGACAAATGGAATGCGCTTGCAACGGTGCAAAAACTTGAAGCGGAAGGATTTGAATGTGTCGACATTAAGCAGCACAGCTCTGTTCTTCATATGCCTACGAAATTGCTGAAGGAAAAAATCCTTCAGCATGAATTTCAGTATGAAAGTAATCGCTTGCTTGAAATCAACTTTCAGAATGCCAGGTGCACAGAAGATACAAACTTAAATAAATATGTGAATAAGAAAAAATCAAGTGGAAAAGTCGATATGGTAATTTCCCTTATCAATGCAATCTACTTAATTCAGCAGGATATGTTGTATGGAAATGATGGGTTTATATGTCAGATGGCATAAAGGAGGTATAAAAGGAAGTTTTTTAAAAGAAAGGAACGGGCGGAGCCTGAAGTTAAAGAAACACCGGAAATGAACGAAGCTCTGTTAAGAGCCTTTATCTATGGTGTTGAAATGGATCGGGAAAAAGCGATGAATATTCCATCCCTTGCGGGGGCAATTCTTAAAATAGCGGATACAGTGGCGGCAATCCCTATAAAGCTTTATAAAAGGAACGGTGATAAAAATGAAGTGGTAGAGGACGAAAGAACGGTTCTTTTAAATGAAGATACCGGGGATACGTTGGACGGCTACCAGTTCAAACATGCACTAATCATGGATTACTTTCTTGGAAAAGGCGGTTACGCCTATATAAATAAAAATGGAAGGAAGATAGAAAGCCTGCATTATGTAAAAGAAAGTAATATTTCATTCCAGGAAAACACGGATGTTATTTTCAAGGATTATCAGATCATGGTACAGGGAAATACATATGATCCGGAAGACTGGATTCGATTGCTGAGAAATACAGAAGATGGAATTAGGGGAAAAAGTATCATAGAAGAAAATAAGGAACTGCTGTCAGTTGCCTGGGCTGCTCTAAGATTTGAGAGAAATCTTACATCAAAAGGTGGGAACAAAAAAGGATTTCTAAAATCAGATCGCCGCCTTAAAAAAGAACAAATCAATTATTTGAAAGAAGCATGGAGAGAGCTTTATTCAAATAATGGAGAAAGTGTCGTGATTTTAAACGATGGTATGGACTTCAAGGAAGCATCGAATACTTCGGTGGAGATGCAGCTCAATGAAAATAAAAAAACAAATGGGATAGAGGCGTGTAAGATTGTCGGAACTCCGCCAGCAATGATTGAAGGAAAAGCCACAGAGCGAGATGAGAAAATTTTTATTAAATATGAGATCAATAACGTCTTAAAAGCTCTGGAAACTGCGATCAACCGGGCGATGCTCCTTGAATCAGAAAAGGGGCAATATTACTTTGAGGCAGATACAGATGACCTGAACCGAAGCGATATTGAAAAACGATATGCTGCATACGGAACAGGAATTGAAAAAGGATTCTTACAAGTAGATGAAGTTAGAAAGAAAGAGAAGATGCCGCAGCTGGGAGTTGAGTTTATAAAACTAGGATTAAATGATGGGCTACTTGATCCAGTTGCAAATAAAGTTTATGTATTAAATACCAATAAAACGATTGATCTAAACAAATTAAGAAAGGGGGAAGAAGTAGGAGAATTGAACTTAGAGAACAATCCGTCCTCATTGACGGATACGTCAATGCAGTCGGGAGAGACAGCAGGCCAATCAGGGACCGAAGAACCGGAGAAAAATTTATAGAACAGATTGTCCCCGGAGCTTTCAAAAAAGCATTAGAGCGGGCAGATGATATTGAGATTCTACTAAATCATGATCATTCAAGGAAGCTTGGAAGCACGAAGGAAAATATAAAATTATTTGAGGATAATATTGGACTTCGGGCGATTGCAGAGATCACGGACGCTGAGATCGTGAAAAAAGCAAAAGAAAAGAAACTTCGGGGCTGGTCCTTTGGTTTTGTCGAAAAGAAAGCAAGTGAAGAAGATACAAAAACCGGGGTGAAGCGAAGGTATGTGGAAGAGCTTGAACTAAAAGAAGTTTCCTTGATTGACGAAAGGAAACTTCCGTGTTATGCAGGAACTTCGGTCTATTTGCGGTCGGAAGGGGAAGAAGTGATTGAGGAGCGGGCCGAGGAGACAGAGGCCGTATATGAGGATTTAAGAGCCGGAGAAAAAACGGATCTTTCATCATACAAAAACAGAATTAAAAATTTAGGAGGAAAAATTAAGGAATAAGCAGAGAAGAATTGTAACAACAAAAAAAGAAATCCAGGAAAGAGCAGAAAACATTAAGGGGCTAAAAGAACAGAGGGCCGCCTATCTGGAAGAATTACAAGGGATTGTAGAAACGGCAGAAACCGAAGAGCGCGCCATGAGCGAAGAAGAGCAAGGAAAATTTGACGATCTGGAAAAGAAGATCGCCGGAATTGACGTCACGATCAAGGCAAAAGAAAAAGTCCGTTCGATGTATCCTACAAAAAAAACAGAGCAGCAGGAACAAAAAACAGAAGAACTCAGTGTGGAAGAAAGAGCATTTGTTGATTATCTCAGAGGAAACGCAACCGAAGAGCGTGCAGAAAACCTAACATTTACGGATAACGGGGCAGTCATTCCAAATTCGATTATGAATAAGATCATTGAAAAGGTCGTTGATATCTGCCCGGTATACCAGATGGCAGATCGGTATAATGTAGGCGGAAATATTTCGATTCCGTATTATGATGAAGAAACAAGTTCTATTACAATGGCTTATGCGGATGAGTTTACTGAACTGACTTCAAGTTCTGGGTCATTCAAATCCATTGATTTATCCGGATTCTTGGCCGGAGCGTTGACGTTGGTGTCAAAAAAACTGATGAATAACAGCAATTTCAATGTTCTTCAAAAGGTCATTGATTACATGGGTAAAGCGATTGCAAAATTCGTAGAACATGAATGTCTGATTGGAACAGCAGATAAAGCGGCAGGAATGACCGGGGTAAAACAGGTGATAACTGCGGAAGCAGCAAACGCAATCACAGCCGATGAGCTGATTGACGTGCAGGAAGAAGTGCCTGATACATACCAGGGAGACTGCATCTGGATTATGAACAAGACAACAAGAAAAGCAATTCGGAAACTGAAAGACTCTGACGGAAATTATCTATTAAACAGGGATGTATCGGCGAAATGGGGTTATACCTTGCTTGGAAAAGATGTGTATTGCTCTGACAACATGGATAAGATGGAAGCAGGAAAAGAAGTGATTGTTTACGGGGATATGAGCGGCCTTGCTGTAAAGGTCACAGAGGAAGCCACAATCGAAGTATTAAGAGAAAAATATGCAACAATGCACGCCGTTGGTGTGGTTGCTTGGATGGAAATTGATACAAAGGTGGAAGACGTGCAGAAGATTGCGAAGCTGAAAATGAAAGCATCATAGGAGGAGTCTATGGAGATTCGAGCACTGAAAAATTTTTGTGGTACCATCACAATGTCAAAAGGAGAAGTTAGAGAGTGTGAAGAGACGGAGGTCGTAAAGGACCTCCTGAAAGTCGGTTACATTGAAAAAGTGAGGAAAACAAAGAATGAAAGCAAATGAACTTACGCCGGAGTACATAGCTGATTACCTAAAAATTGACGATCCCGAAGAAAGCGATTTTAAGGACATTGAAATATTTCATTCCGCAGCAATCGGCTATATAAAAAATCAGACTGGCATTGATGATCAAAAGATCAATTCCAGTGATGATCTGACAGTAGCAATTCTTGTTCTGGTAGAAGATATGTATGATAACCGAAGAATGTATGTTGATAACCAGAATATGAACCGGGTCGTGGAAAATATCATTTATCAATATTCGGAAAATTTGATTTAGGAGGCCATGATGAAGCAAATTAATATTGGTAAAATGAACAAAAAAATCTTTATCATATCAAGGGAAGAAATAGAAGATGATATGGGGCAGACGGTCTTTCGGGAAGTAAAAGGGTCGAAAATATGGGCGACTGTCAAATCTATCCGGGGAGGAGAATACTATGAGGCATTAAAAATTATCCCGGAGATCTCCTATGTGATCTATACAAGGTACAGGGAAGACATTAAAACTGATACAATCCTTGAGTATAAGGGGAAAAAATTAGAAGTCAAATATGTTGCGGATCTAGAGGAACAACACCAGATGCTTGAGATTCAGTGTACGGAGTATGTCAAAGAAGGTGATATAAATGATATCTTTTGACTTTGATGGAATTGAAGAGATCGAGGAGCAGTTAGAAGCGGCCGCAAAGAAATTCCCGGATCTTGCTGAAAGTACCTTGAAAAAAGAACAATCTGAATTTAAAAAAGATATGAGACGAGAGACATGGAATAAGGTAAAAAAGGGAACCGGAAATATAGTAAAAGGATTTCGATTTGACAAGATATATCGTTTCAGAGCGAATTTTGAAACAAACTTTCTTGCCGAGGGAGGAAAAAAGAATCCTCATTTTCATTTGATTAATAATGGACATGAGATGGTTACTCCGGTCAGCAGGAAAGGGAAGAAACTTAAGAATGGAGGTCAGACGGTCGGGTTTGTTCCTGGGAAACGGATCAAAGAGACGGTTATTGCAAAGTGGAATGAAAAACACGCAGAGCGGGCGGAACGGATGTTAAACAGGATATGTGAGGAGGCAAATAAATGATAGAATTAAAAAGCATAAAGAATGCCTATATCAAGATCCTGAAAAAGCAATGTCCAGAAATTAAAAAAATATATTCCATAGAAGTAGAAGAAGGATATAAAACACCTTCTTTTTTTGTACGTATTATTCCGCTTATTTTCAGAGAAAGAGCCACAATCAGCATTGTAAAATCACAATGCATGATTGAGACAACGTTCTTCCAGAAAGACAAGGATGAATCTAGACAGCTTGAAATAGCCGAAAAGATCAGAGAGGGGATTGGAGACTATATTGAAGTTTGTGAAGAGAAGTTAAGAGTAATGGATACTGAACTGGGATACACCGGGAAAGCGCAGAACATCATGCAATTTGTATTCAATCTTGAATTTTACGAGGATATTCGTCAAATCGCAACAGAACCGAAAATCAAAGATGTAAGAGTAAAGGAGGAAATAACACATGGGAATGCCACAAATTAGCATCAGATTTTCTGAGCTGGCCAAAAGTGTAACAGATAGGGCTGGTTCAAAAACTGTTGGGTTAATCCTGGCAGCAACACATAAAGAAAAAATTTTAAAACTTGCTCCGGGGGATAAGGTTCCAACAGGGGTAGATAAAAATGCAGTTGAAATGTCTTTAATCGGGGGAGAACAGAAGCCAAAACGAACAGTTATTGTTTTTGCGGGAGAAGGATTTACAGAAATAGACACCGCATTAGAAACGCTGGAAAGTGAGCGAATTGACTATCTTGCGCTTAATGGAACGGCAGAAGGGGTCCCACAAAAAGTTGTGGATTGGGTAAAAGAGCAAAGAGCACAGGGGAAAAATGTAAAGGCAGTTATGAATTATGCAGCCGATCATGAAGCAGTTATAAATTACTCAACGGAGAAGACGGTAGTCGATGATGCGGAATACACCGCAGATCAATTTTGCCCGCGTATCGCCGGACTCCTAGCAGGAACGCCGATCACAATGTCTGCAACTTACTTTGTTCTTCCGGAAGTACAGGATTGTACAAGAATGAAGAAAGCAGAAATGGACAGTGCAATCAATGAAGGGAAATTGATCCTTTTCTACGATGGAGAAGATATCCGCGTTGCAAGGGGCGTAAACTCATTAAAAACGATAACTTCAGATAAGGGAGAACAACAAAAAAAGATTAAAATAATTGACATTACGGACACGATACAGGCAGATATCACACGGACAGTCCGTAATGACTGGATTGGGAAGGTTCCAAATACATACGACAATAAGTGTCTTTTAGTATCGGCGATTCAAAATTATTTGGATGACTTGGTAAAACAGAGTGTTTTATCTTCGGCAGCGGTAGAAATTGACATAGAAGCAAACAAAGAATATTTGGAGGCAGCAGGATATGACACAACGGAAATGTCCAGCGATGACTTGAAGAAAGCAAACACCGGTGACAGTGTCTTCCTGAAGGCAAGTATCGGAATTGTTGACGCAATCGAAGATATTATTATGGAGATCACGATTTAGGAGGTAGAGAAAAAGGGATAGTTACAAAGCAAATCAAGTAATTAACGGAACTTGGGGTGAAGTCTGGTTAAATGAACAATACATGGCTGAAGCGATTGGGCTCGAAGCAAAATATAAGATTACAAAAGCAGATGTAAACCAGACTGGGACTCTTACAAAAGGAAAGAAGATCACAGAGATTGAGGGAACTGGTACATTAAAATTAAATAAAGTTTCCTCGTATATGCTGAAGTTGCTGCTTGAGGATGTAAAACAAGGGAAAATGCCGGATATAACGATCATTTCAAATCTAAAAGATCCGGCCGCTGCTGGAAATGAACGAGTAAAAATAACCGGCGTAAGCTTTGATGAATTAACGATAGCGGACTGGGAAGCTGGAAAATTAGGTGAAGAGTCCTATGCATTTACCTTTGAAAATGCAGAATTAATTGACGCGGTATAGGAGGAGATAAAAATGAATTTGATTGATAAATTATTACAGATTGATAAGAAGAAGATAACAGAGAAGAGAGAAAAAACATATGAATCAGGAAGAATGCAAGAACTAACCGGGGATTCAAAAATATTGATTCGAGAGATTGATCCGGAAAGATTATCAGAACTTCAGTGCAGTGCTGTGGACGGAGAGACAGGAACAGCAGATTTTTCAAAAATGTATGGTGTGAATCTTCTTATCACAACGGAAGGAGTTGTGAATCCAGACTTAAGGAATAAAGATCTTCAACAGCATTTTGGAGCAGCAAGCCCTAAGGATTTGGCGAAACTTATTTTTAAAAGTGAGGTTATGGAAATTGCAGATGCAATTTCCGAATTGGGCGCACCAAAGGTTAAGGCAGAAACAATAAAAAACTAATTTATCGAAAAGAAGATATCAGCATGGGGTATCTTCTTTTTCGAGATCATAACATTCTGCCAGAGCAACACATGAAGATGGGTCCAAATCAGCGGCAAGTGGTGTATGGGTATCTGCTGAAGGAATGCGAAGAAAGAGAGGAGGCGCAAAAGGAGCAGAGTAATTGATGCGACACTCAGATTAGTCGATAAGTTTTCATCACCATTGTCGAAGGCCGCAAAAAACATGGAGCATCAGACGGGGCTGATGCAGCGGCAGGCAAAACAGATTCAAAAGGCAGGAAAATCAATTCAATCTGTTGGTTCTTCTCTGACCAGAAAAGTCACCATGCCAATCATAGGGGTTGGGGTGGCGAGTGGAAAGATGGCTGACACTTTCCAAAGGAACATGGGGCAGATTAATACCCTGTTAGACAATACGAGCCATTTACAGGGATACAAAGACGCGGTTCTGAGAACATCGAATGATACCGGGCTGGGGCTTGATACAACGGCAAAAGGAATGTATCAAGCGATTTCGAGTCTGGGTGATGGAGGGAAAAAAACAGAAAAGATATTTAATGCGATGGCAAAGTCTGCAAAAGCCGGAGGAGCCGAAGTTAAAGACTCTGTATCCCTGATTTCTTCCGGAATGAAAGGGTACAATAGCATTTCAGAAACGACCGCAAAGAAAATTTCTGACCTGGCATTCCAGACGCAAAAGCTTGGAGTGACCACGTTTCCAGAGATGGCGGAAAGTATGCAACCGCTTTTTCCATTAGGAAACAGCTTGAATGTAAGCTACGAAGAACTGTTCGGATCCATGGCGACATTGACCGGGGTCACAGGAAATACAGCAGAAGTAACCACGCAGATGAAAGGAATCTTCACGGGGCTTTTAAAGCCTACGGAATCCATGCAAAATCTGATGGCCAAATATGGCTATCAAAACGGGCAAGCAATGATCAAGGCGAAGGGTATGAGTGGGGTCCTTCAAATTTTGAAAAAAGAGACAGGCGGACAGTCCGACAAAATGGCAAAACTGTTTGGAAATTCAAGGGCCTTGGTCGGTGCATTGGCCCTGACTGGTTCCCAATATGATACCTTCAATCAGAAGACAAAGAAGATGAAGGATTCAACGGGATCCACAGAGAAAGCATTAAAAGCAATTCAAACGCCGCTGAGCAAGATCAGAAAGTCTGTCAATATTGCAAAGAATGGAATGACGGTTTTCGGGGAGGCTGTCTTAAAAGTAGTTGTTCCACCAGCAACAAAGCTGGCAAACAAGGTAAAGGATTTATCCGAACGGTTTTCTAAGCTGAATCCAAAGACGCAGGAGACGATTGTAAAAATCGCTATGGTAGCGGCAGCGGTCGGACCAGTGATTTTAATGTTTGGAAAGATGGTTTTTTGGGTAGGGAAATCATATCTTGCATGGACAAAATTGCTTAGAAGTATCAATAGGTTTGGTGGGATCGCAGCAATGATCAAAAGTCCGGCCGGTATTGTGATTATTGCGTTACTGGCAATAGTAACAGCAGCAGTCTTAGTTTATAAAAACTGGGACAAAATCAGTACTGGCGCAAAGAAGATGGCCAAATTCGTGATATCGGCCATGAAAAGTGCAGGAATTGACGTAAAGCAATTAGGAAAGACCGTAAAAGCGATAGCCTCTAATATAAATAGTGCATTTAAAACAATCATAAAAATATTGAAGAGTTTACTAAAAGCTCTTGCACCGATAGCGAAGTTTATCGGAGGAACGTTGCTGAAAATCGTGAAGCTGGCAATGAAGTTGATGATCGGATACTTTTCAGGATTGCTGAAATCTACACTGGATATTATCAAAGGTGTCACAAAAGCCTTTTCGGGGATTGTAGATTTTATCTCCGGAGTTTTTACGGGGAATTGGAAAAAGGCCTGGCAGGGCGTTAAAAAAATATTTTCTGGTATTTTTGAGGCATTGTTAGGAATAGCAAAGCGGCCGCTGAATGGCATTATCGGCCTGGTGAATACCGTCATCGGTGGACTGAATAAACTGAAGATCAAAATTCCAAATTGGGTACCAGGAAAATATAAAGGAAAATCCATTGGATTTAATATTCCTAAGATTCCGGCCCTTGCAAAAGGTACTCAAAATTGGAAAGGCGGTATCGCACAGATTAACGAGAAAGGCGGAGAGATTGTTGATCTGCCAAACGGTGCAAAGGTTTGGCCGCACGATAAAAGCATACAAAAAGCTAAGGAAGAAGGAAAGAAATCAATCGTAATTCAAAAACTGGCCGATCAGATTATCGTTAGGGAAGATAAAGACATTGATCGTATTGTGGATGCGATTGTAAAAAAACTAGTAAAAGTTGTAGTGTGAGGAGGAAGAGAAAAAAGGGAATTTTGGTTAAACAATGGAAGTGATAAAATCAGGCTTGCAGTGATCCCGTCTTCTTATAAAATCTCAGACGGACAAAACAATACAAGCGTAAACGTACATCGAAAAGGGGAAGTAAATCTGCTTGGAGAAAAGGCACTGAGAACAGTTGAAATCAGTGCCTTTTTCCCGGCACAGGAATATGATTTCTGTCAATACAAAGGATTTAATACAGATCCATGGCATTATGTAAAAAAGATAAAGTCTTGGAAAGATGGAAAAGTTACACCACAAATCATAATTACCGGGAAGCCAAATATTAATATGGCGGTATCTATTGAAAATTTTGAGTATGGGCAGGATGACGGAACCGAAGATGTCAGTTTTACACTCAGCTTGAAAGAATATGTGATAGTCAAATATACAGTACAGCCCAAAAAGACAAATACAAAGTCAGGGAAAAAAGTAAAAAAGAAAAGTAAGACAAAAAAGAGATCGAGCAAGAAAACAAAAACATCAACATATAAGGTGAAAAAAGGAGATACTCTATGGGGTATTGCAAAGAAGAAAACGGGAAAATCATCGAACTGGAAAAGAATCTATAAGAAAAACAAAACGATCATTGAAAAAACTGCAAAAAAACACGGGAGGAAGTCGTCCAGTAACGGACATTGGATCTACCCCGGAACAAAGCTGGTGATAGAAAAATGAGCCTAAAAGTTAAGTGGAAAAACAATGACATTACAGATATTACATCGAACTATTCTTGGTCAGGAAGCAGTTATCAGGCAGCAAGGACTTTTGAATTTGGACTATTAAATCCGGCCGGTGATCAGAATTTTAAAATTCCTGATATAAAAGTCGGAGATATTGTTTGTTTTTACGATGGAGATGATAAGTTATTTCACGGAAAGGTGACAACCAGAACCAGGACCGGAGAAGCAGGAAATACAACCATCACCTGCAATGACTTTATGATTCATTTGTTAAGAAGCAAAGGAACGTACAAATTTAAAAAGAAAAAACCGGAGCAGATCGTGAAACTGATCTGCAAAGACCTGAAGATTAAGACAACAAGCCTAGCGAAAACTGGGGTAAAAATATCAAAAATCTTCTTTCAAGAAAAAGAATACTACAACATGATCCTGGCAGTTTACACAAAGGCATACCGAAAAAAAGGGAAGAAATATATGCCGATTATGGTAGGGGATAAGCTTTCTGTAATAGAAAAGGGAAAACTACTTAAAATTGAATTGAATCAGGGAGAGGGAATCACAGAATCGGAGTTTCAGGAGACAAGCGATTCTGTGATCAATAAAGTCGCAATATATAATGAAAAGAATAAGAAGATTGGCACGGTAACAAACAAGAAATGGATGAAAACGTATGGAACCTTTCAGGAGGCGATTACGGTTGACAAAGGCAGCGGGAAAAAAGAAGCAAAGAACACACTAACAGGAATAGAAAAAAGTGCGTCCATTACTGCGATTGGTGACATCCGGTGTATCTCAGGATATGGATTAAAAATACATGATGATGATTCCGGACTGACCGGAAAATTTTACATCGAAAATGACTCCCATACCTGGGAAAACGGCACGCACATGATGACTTTAGAACTTGCATTTAAAAACGTCATGGATACCCAGGATGGTGATACGGAAGATAATAAGACAAAGAGCACAGGGATACTGAATGGAAAAAAAGTAAAAGCTTTGTTCACGGCATATTACCCGGCCAACAATAGAATGGAAGGCGGGTTTTATGATTGCAAAGGGAAAAAGCTTGATCCTTCAAAATATACCTGCGCTGCGCCGAAGTCAATTTCATACGGAAAGCAGATTCAGGTCCTTGGAACAAAAACGTCCAGGGACAAAAAAGTGCATAAGGTCAATGACCGCGGTGGCCGGATCAATATAGAAAATGGAGTTTACCATTTTGATCTATTAATGAAGACAAAAGCACAGTGTAATAAATTTGGAAAGCGAAAAGGATACGCAATCATCGGGAATGGAACGGGATTTAAGCAGACCAGTGCATCCGGAGGGAAAGCGGATAAAGTAATCGCTAAAGCAAAAACATATAAAGGGAAAGTAAGATATGTATTTGGTGCCGCAAGCCCCCAGAGTGGCAAATCAGATTGTTCTGGATACACGCAATATGTTTTTAAAAAAGCGGCCGGAATCAGTATTGGGAGAACGGCAGCGACCCAGGCAACTAAGGGAAAGAAGATATCGAAGAAAAACTTGAAGAAAGGCGATCTGGTAATTTTCCAGGGGACCTATAAGGCCGGGGCTTCTCATGTCGGGATTTATATTGGAAATAAGCAGTTTATACACTGTTCAAGTTCCGGAGGAGTGAAGATCAGTAATCTAAACAGCACATATTATGTGAAACACTGGATGCAGGGAAGGAGGGTATTGTGAATCAATATGAACAGTTATTAGAGATCATGAAGAAGATGGGAAGCAAAACAAATCCTGAAGAGCTTCGGCTGGCCGAAGCAGTATCTTCAACAGAAATACAAGTCGGAGGGAACAAATTAGATACAGACGACTATAAGATCAACGAAAATATCAAAGATCTGAAAGCTGGGGACTTGGTCTTGGTATATAAGATAAGAGATGATCTCTACATAATTATTTGCAAGGTGGTGTGATATGTTTCCATTTGAAGAAGATACAGAAGAAGAGAATATTAATGAAGAGGAAGAAGAGTGGTATCCAAAAGAGTATGAGGTAGATTTTGCGACAGGAAAGCTGACTTGTAAAATTGTTGAAGGATCAAAAGCTATTGCGGTATGGTGCTATCTTGCCTTATTGATTCCTAGATATAAGTATTATCAATATTCATGGGACTATGGAAGTGAACTGAGAGAATTAATCGGATCAAATAATTCGGATGAATACATAGAATCAGAAGTCAATCGTTTGGTAGCGGAATGCGTGTCAGAGAATCCTTATGTCGCTGGAATTGAAAACATTCAGATAGAAAGGCGGGAAAGCACACTAAAAATTACATTTACGATTATTACGGACTATGGAGAGGAGGAAGTTGATATCAATGTATGAAGAAATGACATTTGAATATATCCTTGAAGTGATGATGGAAGATATGCCGGACGGTCTGGACACCTCTGAAGGGAGTTTGATTTACCATGCTTGTTCAAAATGTGCAGCACAGCTGGAAGAAGCGTATCTGCAACTTGCCTCAGTATATGAAAATATTTATCCGGATACGGCTGATCTGGACCACCTTGTACTCTTTGGCCAGGAAAAAGGTATTTATATAGAAGAAGCAACAGCAGCAGTTTTCAAAGGAAAATTTAATATCCCGATAGAAATCGGAAGCGAGTTTTCCGGAGACGATTATGATTATATTGTTACAGAATTGCTTGACGATATAACACATACGTACAAGCTGGAATGCGAAGAGACGGGGACGGCTCCAAATGGGTGGCTAGGAGAATTAACACCACTTGATGATATCGACGGCCTGGAAACAGCCGAGTTGGTTGAACTAATTGAACCTGGAAGTGAAGAGGAGGATGAAGAATCATATCGGATGAGACTGTTAGATAGTTTTGAAATTAAACCATTTGCCGGAAATAAAGCGTATTACATTCAGGAGATAGAAAAAATTGAGGGCGTAGGAGGGGTAAAAGTATATCGCAGAGAGGGAGGAACCATCCCTGTGTATGTGATTTCTTCTACGCATGAAAGACCGGATGATGATGTCATACAGCGAGTACAAGAGGCAGTAGATCCATTACAAAATAATGGAGATGGAATAGGGATTGCTCCGATTGGCCATTCCGTTGTGATCAATGGAGTAATAGAAGAAAAAATTGATATTGATATGGTATTAATCTTTGACGATGGTTACGCATACGAAGATCTAAAAAGTCAGATCGAGAGTGCAATTTCAGAATACTTTCTTTTGCTTAGAAAAGAATGGATAGAAAAAGATAATATTGTGGTAAGGAAAGCAGGAATTGAAAACGCAATATTTAATATAGAAGGTGTCCAGGATGTGACAGAAATAAAATTAAACGATCTTACTGCGAATATAACGCTTGATGAAAATGTAATACCTGTACAGGGGGATGTCATATGCAGTTAGAATACCCTGAATGTGTGATAGCGATTGATGAGATCAAGGCTGTTTATGACAAAGGTGACATTATAGAAAAAAAACTGTTTGGTCATATAGAAGCAGCTGATCAAGATACGAACATTACAACTTCTACGGAAAACGGAATAAAGAGAAGAGAAGAAATCCTAAAAGTGAATCCGAAAGATACGGAATCACTTGAGGACAGAAGGTTCCGTATCTTAATTAAATGGTATGACAGCTATCCATACACATTCCGTGACCTTATTAACCGTATGGATAATCTATTAGGTAAAGGAAATTATACGATTGTTATAGATAATGACACTCAGGAAATGATGTGTCGCTTAGAACTTAAAAAACGAGCAATGTATGATGAGTTTGTAAAATTGCTAGAAACAATCGTGCCTCTTAATATAAAAATGGATATTATGCTTCGGTACCGGCAATGGTTAGAATATAAAAATACTGCATGGAAAGATTTAAAAACAAAAACATGGTATGAAATGAGAAACGAGGTAAGGTAAATGGCAGAAAAGAAGTATACAGAGCATTTAGGACTTACGCAACAGTCAGAAGAGGACTTTGTTGACGGCGAAGAAATATCAAGAAGTTTCAAAGTACTTGATCAAGAAGTTTTTTCTATCAGAGAAAAAACGAATAATTTAAAAAATGAGGATCACTATTACTCAAATGACTATTATACATTCCCTGAGAAAATAAATAGCATTACATATGGTGAGGGAAAATATGTTGCTGCCGGGGAATATAATATATACTCATCCATAGATAAAAGAAGTTGGAATATCTCAGACAGCAGATCTGGAATATCTGTCGCGTATGGAAACGGTAAGTATATGGCTGTTGTTTTACATAATGGATATTACAATCTTCTTGCATCGTCAGACGGAATCGAATGGTCAGAAATTCAGATCCTAGTGGATGGAGCACAATCCACTAGAAAACTAAATGAAATAATATATGAAAACGAGAAATTCATAATTGTTGGAGATGGAGGTAAAATTTATACATCAGACGGAACACAGGTTACAGAGCAAAGTAGCCCTACAAGTATAGACTTAAAATCTATTTCTTCCGGAAATGGAATATTTATTGCCGTAGGTTATAAGTCGACCACTAGTGTTCTACTAAAATCGGTCGATGCAGTTACGTGGGAACAAGTGCCTCTTTCCTTGCAATTCGCAAGGAATCAGTATGACAAAATCGTATTCGGAAATGGTATATTTGTTCTAAAAGATAGAATGAGATGTTATACAACAACAGATGGCACTGATTTACTAGCACATAGTACCCCGGAACCCCCATCGGGTGGAGACGTTTGTTTTGCAGGTAATCAGTTCTTTCTAACCTGTCGAACTAGAAATTTTATATCGACAAACGGAATTGAATGGACGGATATAACAAAAGAATTTGCAGGAAAGATTACTGCAATAGAATATTTTAATGATGAAATCATTGGCGCAACGGCTGAAAATATATTGATTGGAATTAACAGATATACGGTGGATAGTATCAGATCAGATATTGCTGAACTAAATTCGGCTTTAGATACGTTAAAACCATCTACAATAGGTTGTTACACAGGATCGGGGACCGTCTCAACCCCGCTGATAGCAGGGACATGGAATACATGGATTGATGCCCCAGCAATAGGAAAAACGCCACTTGCGGTGATCGCGGCATGGAGTAATACAAACGTAGTATTGCAGTTGCGTTATCAGAGCGGATCTATCCAGATTTTGCCTCAGGCTGCGGTAAACAATATTACTATTCAGTATGCTATTTTATATTTTAATTAACTAACTCAGAATTTAGTTAAGGACCCATGGTCCTTTTTTAGTTGCGATTTCGCATCAGGAGAATATACATGGAAATACGGGCAGGACCGGAAACGGTCTTTTTCTTTTACAAAAATTAGGAAGGGAGAGAAAAGTGACAGAGTGGGGAGTCTTTCTAGTGATTGTTGCACTGGCAAGCTTTGTTATAGCGATTGTTACACCGCTATTAAAGCTTAATACGACAATCACGAAGCTGATCAGTAAAATAGACGTTCTCGGAAAGGACTTTGATGAAATGGAATTAAAAAATCATCGAGCTAGGGAACGCATTTGGCAGCATAACGAAAAACAGGATGATGCCATCGACAACCATGAAATTAGAATTACAAGCCTGGAGATCAGGCAGAAAGAAGGAGAATCATGAATTTAGAGTTTGTTTTTGAACATTTTGTACCTATTGTTTTAGTAGCCTGCCTTGTGATCGGCTACATAATTAAAAAGTCATTAGATATTATTCCGAATAAGTACATTCCAATGATTCTTGCGGTAGCAGGGGCATTTATATCTTGTGTGGCAGGGGGTGGCCTTACCTTGGATAATGTTGTTTACGGTGCTGTAACAGGTCTGGCAAGCACTGGAATGCATCAGGCCTTTACACGATTGGTTGAAGGGACGACAGAGGACGAGTGATCGCCCTCTTTTATGTTGAAAGGAGAATAAAAATATATGGGATTAAAATTCAAATATAAAAAAGCAAAAAGTGTAAGTTATGGAGGGACTAGAAGTCTAAACAGCATAAAATATATTATTATCCATTACACAGGGAACAACGGAGACACTGCATTAAACAATGCAACGTATTTTGCAAAGAGAAACACAAGGGAGGCTGGGGCGCATTGCTTTATAGACGGCAGCGGCGTTGTATATAAATCAGTTCCACTAAAACGCATTGCCTGGGCGGTAGGCGGCTTTTATACACAAAGCAAAGGTGCAGGTTCTAAATATAAGATCATAACGAATGCAAATAGCCTTAGCATCGAAATGTGTAACTGTGAAAATAAAGTTCCAAAAAAAATATTTAATGATGCAGTCAGCCTTACAAAATATTATATGAAAAAATATAATATTCCAGCGTCTAATGTTTATCGCCATTGGGACGTGAACGGAAAAGACTGTCCGTCTCCATGGGCTGGAAAAAACAATGCAGAATGGAGAGCATTTAAAAAAGCGATTGGAGGCTCAATAAGTAAACCCGCAGCATCTAAAAAAGTATACGGAAAAGTAGAAACAAAGAAAGATCCACTCCGTATGCGGAACAAAGCATCTCTTGCGGGGAAAACAATTTGTAACATTCCAAAAGGGGCAAAGGTGGAAGTTTTAAACGAAGGAAAGAGCTGGAATAAGGTTAAATATTCCGGGAAAACTGGGTATTGTAGCACAAAATATATAAAGATTTTATAGACTCAGGCCGGGAGAGATCCCGGTCTTTTTTTGGTGCAAATATTTATATATCTTTATGCAAATACTAACAAAAATCAGAAGGAGTTGAAAATATGGCAGTAGCGCATAAAGGAAGTATTTCCATGGGATTGGTTTTAATCCCAATTGGAATGTATAAAACTACAACAGATAATGATATACACTTTAACCAATTGTGCAAGGACAGTAAACAGAGAATTAAATATAAGAAATATTGTAGCCATTGCAACAAAGAAGTAACCACATCAGATATTGTTAAGGGTTATGAATATGAAAAGGATAAATATGTGATCATGTCAACTGAGGATCTTGAAAAGATTAAAACTAAAAAGGATAAAACAATTCACATTATCCAGTTCGCAAAGATTACTGAGGTTAACATGATTTATTACGAAAAAGATTATTACGCTGTTCCAGAGGCAGGTGCAGAAAAAGCCTATGAATTGCTCCGTCAGTCTCTCTTAGCGCAGAAAAAAGTTGCAATAGCTAAAACAGTGATGGGAAGTAATGAGAAATTATTGGTACTTTATCCTGTGAAGGATGGAATAATAGTAAAAACACTTTTTTATTATGACGAAATTGCAGCAATGCCAAAGCAAGTTCCCAAAATGAAACTGGATGAAAATGAACTTAACATGGCTAAAATGCTTATTGAAAATATGACAAAACCATTTAAAGCTGAAGAGTTCCATGATGAATATCAGGAGCGTCTCCGTGAAGCGATCATGAAAAAGATTCAGGGGCAGGAAATTGTTGCAATAGATAATAGTGATCAAAACAATGTTATTGATTTAATGGAGGCGTTACAGCAAAGCTTAGAACTATCTAAAAGCGGAAAAGAAAAGGGAACAGCCTAATGGGATTGTTTGAAGAACGCAGTGCCTCTCCCATGTTGATTGCTGAACAGAAAGAGGCATTTGATAATAGGGATTGGATTTATGAGTTGAAGATGGATGGATTCAGATGTCTTTCTTACATTGAGGATGGCTCCGTGGATTTTCGTAACAAACGGAATATGGAGATGCTGTCTAAATTTCCAGAGTTAAAGGGGATTTGGAGAAATGTACATGGGAAGTGTATCCTGGATGGTGAAATAGTGGTCCTTAAAGACGGAGCCCCTGATTTTTATTCGCTTCAGCGGCGGACGATTCTGACAGATCGGTTTAAGATAGAACTTGAGGCCACCCGGAATCCTGCGTCATATGTTGTGTTTGACTGTCTATACTACGAAGAAAAAGAATTAGTATGGGATCCTCTGATAGAACGTAAGAAACTCCTACCACAGTTAATTAATGAAGATCCCCGCATTGCAGTATCCAGATATATAGAAGGCAGAGGTATTGCATTATATCAGATTGCAGATGAAAAAGAGTTAGAAGGCATAGTAGCAAAACGTAAGGAAAGTATCTATTATATGGGGAAACGGTCGAAAGACTGGATCAAATTTAAAAGAATGACTGATGAAGACTTTATAACAACAGGGTATATTCAAAAAGGGAAAAATATTTATAGTCTCATATTGGGGAAGTATAAAGGTGATGGGCAGTTACAATATAAAGGACATGTAACAGCAGGAGTAACAAAAGAATCTGTAAGGCAATTAACACCAACACGTAGTGCACCGTTTCATGTTATGCCTGTTGGAAACGAACATGCAATCTGGGTGATCCCGGACCACGTCTGTGTTGTAGAATATATGCCAAATTTAAAAGGGGCCTTACGGCAACCAGTTTTCAAGGGATATCGTATAGATGTAGATCCTAAAAAAATAATTGTTTTATAAAAAAGGTAGCCCATAGATGGCTACCTTTTTGTTATCTATATTGATACTTATTTGCAGGAATCTCACTTTCTTCGAGAAGTTCTGAGCAGGAGTCTATAATATACCAACTATTTTTACTGGCTATGTGCCAGACGGTATAAGTGCGATATGTACCAAACCTATTTATTAAAACCCGCATTTTATATTCTATGTAAGTATAATTCCGCCCTGTATGATCCGAAGCCTCTCCTTCTTTAATAAGTAACATTTCTTTAATATCAAATCTTTTTGTACCAGAGATAGCACAGATTTTAAAACTTCTTTTATTCTCAGACATATTAATCAATTTCATAGTATACCTCCATATGAATACAGAACGTTTGTTTGAGAATATTATATATCATCAAAACTTAAATGTAAACATATGTTCGTCTGTTTTTCACTTCCATTATATACCATGAAATAAAGGAATAATTGCTGTTATAATAAAACTGAGGTGAAAAAATATGAAAATGTCTTGGCGTGCAATTTTTGAGCAGTACGTCTATACAACGTTAGACGAAAAAATGGAACATCGTGAAGAAATGCTAAATAAGGGATATACAGATTGCGGAGTAGTGTCATCGATGGAACCGGATTCAGACGGAACATATAAAAGATACCCAGCAGGAAAATATAGAAGGTATCTATCTAAAGAAGAGCAACTCAAGTGAGATGCTCTTCTTTAGTTTAACTACAAGAGTCAAAATTTAAATTGTATCAGATCTTTTCGTAATATCGCTTTTTAAAAAAAGTTTATTTCTCTGAAAAACTTTCACAGGGAATATTTTTTTTCTCTTCAATAAATCATCAATGTTCTGCCGGCTGCAATCTAAAAGATCGCAGGCATCTTTTGTATTTATAATGCCATATTTAACAAAGTTTATAAAAAATTCAGGGGTAATAGGTAAGTCAATTCCGTTTTCCCATAACTCACCTTCAGAACAGTCGAGTTCAGAAGACCAAGAAATTCCATAACCACCAGGTTCAACTTTTACCAGATTAAAAAGATCTTCATTTTTTAGTTCCTCAAATTCAGGATAATCCTTTATGATTGGTTTCACATCAAAGAGTTTTATTACATCATTTTCAAAGAAGACAAGTAGCTGCATATCACTTAAAGGAATTGCATCTTTTACTTTTATGGAAAGCACAATAATCACCTCCTATCTGGCCTCCACCGCTATTCAAGCGGCGGAAGCTTTTTTAATTGTTTGCTATCCCACATTTCCTGCAAATCATCTTTGTAAGATTCTCCCCATTCCTGCACTAACTTAATCGCTTTCCTAGGCAGGTCACCTTCGATCATTTCCATTGTGGAAATTTCAAATACCCCATTATGTTCACCATATACAGCATGTATGTGTGGGGGATTATGTTCACCACGGAAAAAAATCTTAATGACGATTCCATAGAACCTTGTAATTTCAGGCATTTATTTCACATCCTTTCTATAATCATAGTATACTACGATACTTGACGTATGTCAAGCAAAAGCGGAGATAAATATGTGTTATAATATTAAAAAATAAGAATACAATATTACCATTGACGTGCATGGGGCTATACGTTCGGGCCGCCAATGGCAGTTGCACCGATCAACAAGGTACAGCAGGTTTTGGATTACGCGGTAACAGAAATACCGCCGGAAAAAATATACATGGGAATCCCGAACTATGCCTATGACTGGCCGCTTCCCTACGAGAGAGGAACAACAAGGGCAAGGACGATCGGAAATGTGGAAGCAGTCGAGATCGCAGACGAGAACGGGGTGCAGATTCGGTTCGATGAAACTGCCATGAGTCCGTTTTTTAACTATACGTCAAATGGAACAGAACATGAAGTATGGTTTGAAGATGTCCGGAGCATTGATGTAAAAGTACGGACGGCGAAAGAATATGGTTTTACAGGTGTGGGATACTGGAATCTGATGAGGCCGTTTCGGGCCAACTGGCTGCTGCTGGACAGTTTATTTCAGTTAAACGACAGACCGTAGACGGGAGGAATCTTATGGGGAAACATATTGTAAGTATGATGCTGGCGGCACTGATCGGGCTTGGTGCATCCGTTCAGGAGATAAGAGAAAAGGAACCCGTCAAACCGGCATTTTCTAATAAAAGTATCAGAGGTTTTTCTTACGAAAAGGTTCCGAAGGCAGTGAAAGAAAAAATTAGCGGGGTTTCTTACAGGCCCAATCCGAACATCACATTTCAGGACCTTCGATATGTTAAGGTAAAATATTACGGTTATGACGGAAAGATCAGGAGCGGACAACTGCTTGTGAATAAGTCCATTGCCAAAGATACCGTGGAAATTTTTCAGGAGCTTTATGATATGCAGTACCCGATTGAGAGCATCCGCCTGATCGATGATTACGGAGCCGATGACACCAAATCTATGGAAGCCAATAACACCTCTGCCTTTAACTATCGGATTGTAGAAGGGACCAGTCATCTGTCAAAACACGCTTATGGCAGGGCGATTGACATTAATCCGAGAGTCAACCCCTTTGTAAAGAGGAATTCCATCACACCTGAAAACGGAAAGATCTATGCACAGAGAGATGTGAAAAAGTGTAAAGGAAAGTATAAGTATAACATGATTCACAGAAATGACCGGGTGTACCGGATTTTCAGGAAACACGGGTTTCAGTGGGGCGGTGACTGGATTACATATAAAGACTATCAGCACTTTGAAAAACGGTAAATGACAAGACACATGAAAAAACTCCGGTAAAGATTTATGACCGGAGTTTTTTGAACTTATAAAAGATTTTGATTTAATGTTTCTGCCAGACGGTTTCTGGCTTTGGTCACCATTTTGTCTGAAACTTTTTTTGCAGACAGGCACTGTTCCAACTGTTCCATACGGGAGTCTACCCGTGAGAAAGTGGTTTTTTGATTTTTTTCGTGTTGTTCAAACGCATTTTTGATATCTTCAAATTGTTCGCTGGCCAGATCTCTTGAAAGGTCGGCGTTTAAATATTTATCTGTCGTCTCGATCGCCCTCAGGCCCAGCCTGTATTCATTGTCACTGAGTCCTTCCGGTTTTATGTGGGCCGTGCCGCAGCCGCTTAAGGCAGCGGAAACTGCAAAAGCTAATATACCGGTCAAGAGATATCTTTTCATATGAAAACCTCACTTTTTGTATGAATCTAATAAAAAATCAGTAAATTTTTGTTTGAATCATACAATAGCACAGATCTCATAACGTGTAAATATTTCCACTGTACTTTTTTGGATACATAAGATATAAAACCGATTTTGCTATAAATCCAGGGAAGAAAGAATTTCTTTCAGCTGGCCTGCAGACTTATGCAGCAGACTGGATTCTTCACTGTTTAAGTCAATCTCGATGACCTGTTCCGCACCGTTTTTGTTGACGATGGTCGGTACGCTCAGACAGAGATCGGACAGGCCGTATTCACCGCTAAGCAGACTGGAAACCGGAAGGATGGAATTTTTATTCCGGATAATGCTCTCTGCAATATGGCTGACTGCGATGGCGACGCCGTAATACGTAGCGCCTTTTTTTTCGATGATCTCATAGGCGCTGTTTTTCACATCGTCGAAAATTCTTTTCATGGACTTCTCGTGGTCAAAGTGCCCGCGCATTTCACAAAATTCGTTGATGCCGATCCCTGAGACATTGGTGTCGCTCCAGACCGCCAGTTCACTGTCTCCGTGCTCCCCGATGATAAATGCCTGAATGCTGCCGCTGTCTACTTCCAGATGTTCGCTGAGCAGGTATTGGAAACGTGCCGAATCCAGGACAGTTCCGGAGCCAAAGACCCGGTTTTTTGGAAATCCGGAAAGTTTTAAGGTCACATAAGTAAGAATATCAACCGGATTGGCAACAACCAATAAGATTCCTTCAGAGTTTCGTCTGGTGATCTCCGGAATAATGGATTTAAAAATGGATACATTCTTGTGTACCAGGTCGAGACGGGTTTCATCGGGCTTCTGATTTGCACCGGCGGTTATGATAATCAGCCCGCAGTCCGCGACATCATCATAGGAGCCTGCATATATCTTGGATGTATCTACATACGGGCGTCCATGGCTTAAATCCATCGCCTCACCCCGGGCTTTTTCTTCGTTTACATCGATTAAGACCAGCTCGGAAAACAGTCCCTGGTGCATCAGGCTGAATGCGGTGGATGCACCGACAAATCCGCAGCCGATGATGGCCGCTTTTCTATTATTAATCATAAAAAATCCTCCTTTGTATTAAGTAGTTTAACAAAGGAGGATAAAATATTCATCGAATTTTGATAAAGTGAGAAACTGTATCAAAAACTATTTGTTGGATCTTCTCCAGATGTGAGCTTTTTCTGCGTCTTTGATCAGCTGGTCTCTGAAGTCCGGATGAGCGATATTGATCAGGGCTTCCGCGCGCTGCCATGCAGAGAGTCCTTTCATGTTTGCCATTCCGTATTCGGTGACGATATAGTGTGCATTGGCACGGGTGTCTGTGACAATAGACCCGTTATGCAGGGTAGGAAGAATACGGGAATGCATCTGTCCGGCCTTGTCAGTGAAAGTGGAAGACAGGCATACAAAACTCTTTCCGCCGTTGGATAAGTAAGCTCCCATAACGAAGTCTAACTGACCGCCGGCACCGCTGATCTGTTTGATTCCTGAAGACTCAGCACTGATCTGTCCGTATAAATCCACATCTACGGCATTGTTGATAGAGATGAAATTGTCAATGGAAGAAACCCTTGCAATATCATTTGTATAGTTAACAGGAGCACTCATACATTCCGGATTGTCATTTAAGTAGTCATATAATTTTTTGGTCCCTGCTGCGAATGCATAAGTCTGACGGTAGCGGTCGATATTTTTTCTGGCACCGGTGATCTTTCCTGCTTTTGCAATGTCTACAAACGCATCCACATACATTTCAGTGTGAACGCCCAGGTCTTTAAGGTCAGATTCCGCGATCATGGAACCTACTGCATTCGGCATTCCGCCGATGCCAAGCTGGAGACATGCGCCGTTCGGGATCTGGTCTACGATGAGTTTTGCAACGGCTTTGTCCACGTCGGTGGCTGCTCCGCCTCCGCCCAGCTCTGCGATCGCAGGATTTTCGCCTTCGACGATCATGTCAACTTTGGAAATATGTACACCCTCTTCAAATCCGCCTAAGCAGCGAGGCATATTTTCGTTGACTTCCACGATGACACAGTCGGCTTTTTCAAGCATTGCAGCCAGGTGGGATGCACTCGGCCCGAAGTTGAAGAATCCGTGTTCGTCCATCGGGGCAACCTGCATCATCGCAACATCCACGTGATCGATGTAATTGCGGTAATATCCCGGCAGCTCGGAATAACGGATCGGTGCGTAGTAGGAAAAGCCTTCCTTGATCCATTTTCTCTCCAGTCCGCCCATGTGCCAGGAATTCCATGTAAAGTGATCGGCAGGGGAGTCGATCTTAGTGATTTCCAGCGGCCACATGACGATTCCGCCCCGGATATTAATATTTTCCAATTCCGGCATTCTTTTTGCCAAAGCCTTGTCAAGGGCAGCCGGTGTGGTGACGCACCAGCCGTACTCCAGCCAATCGCCGGATTTCACAACTTTTACGGCCTCATCGGCTGTTTTAAGTTTCTTTTGGTATTCTTCCTTAAATGACATAAGTAATCCTCCTGTCTTTTATCTGTTAATTTATTAACATACCATTCCATTGTACCATCCGCATAAAAGAAACACAAGTAAAATAATTTAAATTATGGGTGGCCTTTTTACAAGTTTTGTACTATAATTAGATACTAAGTTTAGGAGGACATTTATGGAACACAAAAAATTTACTTGGAAGCATTACACCCTGATCGCAGTCGGGATTGTTTTTGTGATCTACTGCTGTATCGCAGTGTATTTCAGCAAGAAGTTTACATATGGGACAAAGATCAATGGTGTCGATGTTTCCAACAAGACAGTTGACGAAGTTACAGACATTTTCAAAAAAAAGGCGGACGGCTATTCGCTGACCGTCAAAGAACGAAAAGGCAGAGAGGAAGTTTTAAAGAGCAGTGTGCTCAAGGTTTCCTTTGATGGTGAAGACCAGATCAGGAAGATTAAAGACGGACAGAGTTCTTTTCTGTGGATTAAAGGTGTTTTCGGGGGAGAGAAGTACAAAGATATTGATATGTTTGCTTATGACAAAGCCGCTTTTCAAAAGGCCTTTCAAAAGCTTGACTGCTTCAAAAAGAAAAATATCATCAAGATCCAAAATGCCAAACCGGTTTACAAAGACGGATCTTATCAGATCCAGAAAGAAGAGATCGGTACGGTCTTAAAGAAGAAAAAGACGGAAAAGCTCATAGAGAGTGCCGTAGAAGGCGGTGTCGCTGCTGTGGATCTGGACAAGGAGGGCGCCTATGATGCCCCGAAGTATACGAGCAAGAGCAAAGAGATCATTTCTCTGAAAGACAGGATGAACGATTCTCTGAAGGGAAGCATTACGTATAAGTTCGGGAAACAGACGGTAGTTCTCGATAAGGACGTATACCACAAGTGGTTTAAGATTAAAAATGACACAGATTTTACTGTTGATATGAAGAAAATGGAAAACTGGGTCATGAAGTTTGCATACAAATATAACACGATGGGGACCATGCGTACCGTCAAGACTCATGACGGACGAACCAAAAAGATTTTCGGAGGTCCTTACGGCTGGAGAATGAGCCGTGAAAAGGAAGAAGCCGCAGTCAAAAAAATGCTGAAAGAGGGCACCACCGAGACAAGAGAGCCATACTGGCGCCAGAAGGCAAAAGTATACGACGGATATCAGGGAGACATCGGCGACACTTATATCGAGGTAGATATGGGACAGCAGGAAGTTTTCTACATTAAAAAGAAAAAGATTGTCTTTTCTTCATCCGTAGTCACAGGCAAGATGGAAGCTGGAAGAAAAACACCGGAATGTGTGGCATTTGTACTGTATAAACAGCGCAATGCGACATTGAGCGGTCAGGGTTATAACTCACCGGTATCTTACTGGATGCCGTTCAACGGCAACGTGGGACTTCACGATGCAAGCTGGAGGTCTTCTTTTGGAGGAAGCGAGTACATTTCCGGGGGATCACACGGATGTGTCAATATGCCGCCTTATGCAGCTGCATCACTTTACAATATGATCGATGCCGGAACACCGGTTATCTGCTATTACTAAAATGAAACCGAGAGAGCAGGATTTAGATAGTCTGGGCTCTCTCTTTTTGTTATTTCAATAGGAAAGGTCTGCGGCCTTTTTGTCCATGGAACAGGAGGAGATGAAAATGAGGGTCAGCATAACACAGTGGGTGCATGAAGAGCTGAGACGCTTTATCAGACAAGGAGACTTATGTATCGATGCAACGGTTGGAAACGGAGGTGACACTGAGTATTTGTGCGGACTGACAGACAGGGTGATCGGATTTGAAATACAGGAGGAAGCACTGCTCAATACAGGGAAAAGACTGGAGTTAAAAGGATACCATCCGGAGCTTATTTTGGACAGCCATGAAAATATGGACCGGTATGCAGAAAAAGGCACAGTGCAGGCGATCTTGTTTAATCTGGGCTATCTTCCAGGTGGGGACCACAGGATTGCCACGAGGCCGAACAGTACGATACAGGCTGTTAGAGTGGGACTTGAGCTTTTGAAACCGGGAGGAATTATCAGTGTTTGTGTGTATAGTGGAGGAGATACCGGCTTTGCGGAGAAAGAAGAAGTTCTTCAATACTTAAGGCAGCTGGATGACAGGAGATATATTGTTATTAAACAGGACTTCTATAATAAACAGAATCATCCTCCGCTTCCGGTACTTATTTTGAAACTGGGATTTTGATTTTCTGCGGTATTTGAAAGATGGAGGAATATTTTATGAAAAGAACTGAGGGAGAGAACGGTGCGTTCCATATAGACGGACAGGCGTTTTATGATGCGATCGTCAGCAGTACTGAAGATTATATCTATATCATAGATATGACAACCGATATGGCTCTGATTTCCGATAATATGCTGCAGGATTTTGATCTGCCGGGAAGGCTCGTACCCGGGCTTGTTCCCGTGTGGGGCAAACTGGTACATAACAAAGATAAAAAACGATATTTCGACTCTGTGGATGATATGCTCAGAGGGATGACGGATATACATAATGTAGAGTATCAGGTAAAAAACAGAGATAATGAATATGTATGGGTTGTATGCCGCGGACTGTTAAAGAGAGACCAGAATCAAAATCCGCTCTCCTTTGCAGGTGTGGTGACTCCGATCGGCAGCAAAGGAAAGATTGACTGCACCACAGGGCTGTTCACCCAGGAAAAGTGCAGGGAACGGATAGAATTTCTGCTGAACCAGGGAAGCGCCAGGGGAGGGCTTTTGCTGTTAGGGCTGGACGATTTTAAACAGATCAATAATCTGAAAGACCATACTTTTGGAGATCTGGTGCTTCGGCAGATGGCACAGAATATACAGCAGATGCTGCCTTCTAAGACTGAGATTTTCCGGTTCGACGGTGATGAATTTGCAGTTGTCTGTCCGGAAGCATCATTAGAGGAGATCGAAGAATTATATCGGTCTATTCATACATATGCCAACTGTGAACATGAGATTGACAGAATTTCTTATTTCTGTTCTGTTTCGGGAGGGATATCCATCATAGGAAAAGACGCGGATAACTATTTAGATCTGCTCAAATTTGCAGCAAGCGCTTTGGATGCATCCAAGAAGCGGGGAAAAAATACTTGTACTGTGTTTTCACCGGATCTTTTACAGTCAGAATTGAGATTAATGGAATTAAACAGGCAGCTTCAGCGCTGTGTAAGAGATGGAATGCAGGGGTTTACATTGGTTTACCAGCCGCTTGTCAGAGCTGACGGACTTGGACTTACCGGGGCTGAAGCCCTGCTCCGCTGGTCCTGTCCTGACACCGAAGATGCGGGCCCTGCTCAGTTTATACCTCTCCTTGAAAACAGCGGGCTGATGATAGAAGCAGGAAAATGGATTTTGGATCAGGCATTCTCTGTATGTAAACGATGGCTGCTTTACTGTCCTGATTTTATTATGCATATCAATGTCTCCTACCTTCAGTTTATAGATAAAGATTTTGTTCCGACAGTGGTGCTGCTGCTGGAAAAATATCATCTGGACGCGCAGCACATTGTACTGGAACTTACCGAGAGCTACTTTGTGACCGATATGCCGGCACTGAAAGAAACCTTCCAAAGACTCAGGCAGCTTCATATCCGGATCGCCATGGATGATTTCGGAACGGGATATTCCTCACTGGGAATGTTGTCCCAGACTCCCGCAGATATTGTAAAGATTGACAGGGTCTTTATTTCCTTTATTAATGACCGGGATCATGTATTTAATCATTCTTTTATCGGGGCGGTCATAAAGCTGTGCCACAGTGTAGGAATTGCTGTATGTGTGGAAGGAGTTGAGCATCCGGGAGAACTGGAAGCAGTGTGTTCCCTGGAAGCAGACAGTATACAGGGATTTTATATCTCAAAACCGATCCCGGCGGATCAGTTTGAGGAGAAATATTGGAAAAGGGACGGGAGGCAGTGAATATGACGTCGATAGACCAGACAGAAGACAAGTATGTAAAGCTTATTTACCGGCGCATTATTATCCTGGCTTCTGCGGCGCACTTTTCTTATATCGTTATATTTGCACTCACCGGTGTATATCCTCTTGCTGTATACAATATCGCAAGTGTGTGCTTTTATCTTGCTATGGGGCAGAGCGTGGAAAGAGGATACTACCGCATGGCGGTAACATGTGTGCACTTTGAGGTCTGTGTGTTTGCTGTGGTCTGTACATTGTCTGCGGGATGGGATATTGGAATTTCTCCTTATCTGATTGCCATGACTTCCCTGACTTATTTTTGCCCCTTCAAACATAAATATGTGCCTTATCTTTTCGCGGGATTTGAGATCTGCGTATTCCTTGCGCTGAGATTATATACTGGATTCGCCTGCCCTGATTTTTTGGCAGTTTCTGAAAAAGAGGCACTGTGGATCTCAATTTTCAGTATCTGTGCCTGTTTTACGATTATTTTATATGCGGCTGTTTCTTCGAAGCTGTCTGCCGCTGTCAGCCGGCAGGAACTGCAGGATGAAAACCGCAGCCTGTCGACGCTTGCGAACTATGACCAGCTCACCGGCCTGCTGAGCCGGCATGCTTTCCTAAAAAGGGCGGAACATTGTCAGGCATCCTCTGCAGTGCTGGTACTGAGCGATATTGATGATTTTAAGGTTGTCAACGACACATGGGGACATTCCTGCGGAGATAAGATTCTGAGTGAAACAGCAGAACTTATCCGTTCTTTCCTGGGAGGAAACGTGGATGTCTGCCGGTGGGGAGGAGAAGAGTTTGTCTTTCTTTTCCGGGACACGCCGCTGAAGGATGTGCTCGTAAAGCTTCAGGAACTGTGTGATACGGTAGCCGGACATACTTTCTGCTGTGACGATAAAAAACTGCATATTACCATGACCTTCGGAGTCAGCCCTTCCGGAGAAGGAGCCTCACCCGAGGAGATCATTGCCCTGGCCGACAGACAGATGTACAAAGGCAAGACAGAAGGGAAGAACCGCGTCGTCTGCGGGAAATCATGAGACTGCGTGCGGTGCACGTCCGTCTGAAAGGCATGAATTACGGTGTGCCCTGTGGGTATATTTTGGTTTTACATTTCATATAGTATTAATTGTATGACATTTTCCACATAATTTCCGTTCGGCTCTTAGAATGCCTCACTCCAATCATGTAGAAAATGGACATAATGGCTACTGGAAAGGTATTCTTCGAATAAAATGGGCTATTCAATGTAAGATTTTTTATTCATTAGCCTTCTCCAGAAGAAACTATGTCCATTTTGACCAGTTTGGAGGCAATTGCATTCGAAAATCTTACATCTCTGAGACAGCAAGCCGGAAAACTGGTCAAAATGTCATGACATTTTCTCCTTTATCCCAGCCGGTTTTTAACAGGCCCTTTACACGATAACGGAGAGAAATATCTTAGCTGGCTTGAAGGAGAGGAAATGGAATGAAGAAGATTTTCTGTGTAATATGGTCTCTGTTTTTGTGTCTGCAGCTCGGTTTTCACACGGTCCGGGCGGATGATACGTTAAAATTGTATGCAAAATCAGCCATTTTGATGGATGCGGGCAGCGGACGAGTCTTATTTGATAAATCCGGGAAATCCAAAATGCCGAATGCCAGCACCACAAAAATTTTAACATGCCTGTATATTATTAAACATTGTAATCTGGAAGAGGAAGCGACAGTTTCTAAAAATGCCGCTGCCCAGCCACAGGTCCATCTGGGAGCCAGGGCCGGGGAAAAATACAAAGTTAAGGACCTCCTTTACGGTCTGATGCTTGAGTCTTACAATGACTGTGCGGTGATCCTGGCGGAGCATGCGGCCGGATCAACCGAAAACTTTGCGAAAAAACTCAATGCAGAGGCACGATCCTATGGGGCAAAGTCGACCCATTTTGTCACACCCAACGGACTGGACCGCACCGACAAAAACGGGATTCATTCCACTACGGCATATGATCTGGCACTGATCATGAAACAGTGTATTAAAAACAAAGAGTTTTTGGAGATCACCAGAGCCAAAAGCCATTCTTTTCATGATGCATCCGGGCAGCGTTCTTTTACGTGCAATAACCACAATGCCCTGCTTTCCATGATGGACGGCGCGGTTTCCGGAAAGACCGGATTCACTTCCAAAGCCGGGTACTGCTACGTGGGAGCCGTGAAGAAAAATGGCATGACCATGATCGCGGTCGTGCTGGCCTGCGGCTGGCCTCCCCATAAAACCTATAAATGGTCTGATGTCAGAACTTTGGTAGACTACGGTGCCAAAAATTATTCCTACCACAAGATTATCCCGGACTACAGCAAATTGACGGACTTGTATGTCAACGGAGGGATGGAGCATAAAGTTTCCATAGGAGCAAAAGGCGGAGGCATGACGCTTCTGCTGAAAAAGGGGGAAAAGGTCGATATTAAATGCCAGATCCCGAAGAGTCTTAACGCACCTGTAAAGAAGAAAGAACAGGTGGGGAAGATTGAATATGTGCTGAACGGCAGGGTGATCCGGGAGGAAAAAGTATTTACGAAAGATTCTATCGACAAAAAGGATTACTGGTGGTATCTCGGAAAAACACTGGATGAGTTCTGCCTGTAAAAAATATCGGAGGAAAAGGTTGTTGAGATTCTGGATCAACTGCCTTTTTTTCTAAACTGAAATATGATAAGATAACCGGAGAATAAACCAAGGAAAGGAGAATAAGACAATGTTATTTATAGAATATCCGAAATGTACAACCTGTAAAAGGGCGAAAAAATGGCTGGACGAGCATCAGGTTTCCTATGAGGAACGTCATATCGTGGAGGACAATCCGAAGGCAGAGGAATTAAAAAAATGGATTGCAAAGAGCGGACTTCCAATCAAGCGTTTTTTTAATACAAGCGGGATGAAATACAGGGATCTGGGACTGAAAGACCGTCTCCCGGAAATGACTGAGGAGGAGCAGATTGAGCTTCTGGCGACAGACGGAATGCTCGTAAAACGCCCTTTAGTCATAGGTGATGACTTTGTCCTGGTTGGATTTAAAGAGGAACAATGGGGCAATACTATCAAATGAAAAAGTATTTCACAGACAGAAAGGATATTGCGAATGGAACGAAAGAATACATGGCATTCTTATACAGAAGAAGATATAGAAAAACTGGAATCTTTGGCGTCTGACTATAAAGAGTATCTCACCGGCGGAAAAACAGAGAGGGAATGTGTAAAAGAATCCGTGAAGCTGGCTCAGAGAGCGGGATATGAGGATTTAGAGCATTTCATAGCAGAAAATAAACAGCTGAAACCGGGGGATAAAGTTTACCGCACGTGGATGGACAAAACCATTGTCCTGTTCCAGATCGGGGAAAAACCGATGGAAGACGGACTGAATATTTTAGGGGCGCACATTGATTCCCCAAGGATGGATTTAAAACAAAACCCGCTGTATGAGGACACAGAGATGGTACTTCTGGATACCCATTACTACGGGGGTGTGAAGAAATATCAGTGGGTGACGCTGCCTTTGGCCCTTCACGGAGTTGTGATCAAAAAAGACGGAACTACGATTGAGATCAGCATTGGCGAGAAGGATACTGACCCTGTGGTAGGAGTGACGGATCTTCTGATTCATCTTTCCGCCCAGCAGCTGGAGAAGAAGGCCAAGGTCGTGATCGAGGGCGAAGACCTGAATGTACTGATCGGAAGCCGTCCGGTTAAAGGCGAGGAGAAGGATGCGGTTAAAAAAGAGATGCTCAGGATATTAGAGCAGGAATACGGGATTGAGGAAGAAGATTTCCTGTCAGCGGAGATCGAAGTTGTCCCGGCAGGACCTGCCAGAGATTTCGGATTAGACCGCAGTATGATCATGTCTTACGGACAGGATGACAGGGTTTGTGCCTATACATCCCTTGCGGCTATGCTGAATGTACAGGACGCCCGGAGGACGACCTGCTGCATCCTCGTGGACAAAGAAGAAATTGGAAGCGTTGGCGCTACGGGCATGCATTCCAGATTTTTTGAAAATACACTGGCCGAGATCATAGCACTGACAGGAGAATACAGTGAGTTAAGACTCCGCAGAATCCTTCAGAACTCCCACATGCTCTCTTCCGATGTGAGCGCGGCCTTTGATCCGAATTATCCTCAGGTTATGGAAAAAAAGAATGCGGCTTACTTCGGAAAGGGGCTGGTCCTGAATAAATACACCGGCTCCAGAGGAAAGTCCGGTTCCAACGACGCCAACCCTGAGTTCGTTGCGAAACTCCGCAGAATGTTCGATGAAAATCAGGTGGCATTCCAGACTGCGGAACTCGGAAAGGTGGATGAAGGCGGCGGGGGAACCATCGCTTATATTCCGGCTTCCTATGCTATGGACGTCATCGACTGTGGTGTAGCAGTGCTGAATATGCATGCACCGTGGGAGATCACAAGCAAATCCGATCTCTATGAAGTGGAAAAGGGGTATGAAGTCTTCCTGCGGAACTGCTGAACATTATGCAGATAAAAAGAGAATCCTGTCAGTTATAAAAAACTGTCAGGATTCTCTTTTGGTGTTTGAAAAGTAATTATTTTTTGCTCGGTATGATCTCGATCCAGTAGCCGTCGGGATCACTGATGAAATAAATCCCCATGTCAGGATTTTCGTAACAGATGCATCCCATCTCCTCATGGCGCTTGTGGAGGGCTTCCATATCGTCGGTCTCCAGTGCAAGATGATATTCCAGTTCTCCCAGATTATACGGTTCGGTGCGGTCCTTTAACCATGTGAGTTCCAGTGAGAAGCCTGTGGTCTGATCTCCCAGAAAAACGAGTTTAAAGCTCCCGTCGGATGCGTTTTTTTCACGGACAGGCTCCAGATCCAATGCTTTTTTATAGAAGTCAAGGCTTTTGTCCAAGTCCAGAACGTTGAAGTTAAAGTGATTAAATGCGATCATAATGTCCTCCTTGATATTTTACGATTTTCTTAAATTTATCATAACATACTTTTTGCTATTTACAAGTGTAAAAGAGAGCGGATATAATGGTAGAGTATTTAGGATAGACGAAAGGGGAAGTTATGAAGCAGCAAATCAGCAAGTTAAAGAAGTTGACAGCAGTCCTTCTGATGCTGTCTTTGTTTATCGGGACAGGAATCGGTCCGGCTAAGGCAAAGACCGTCAGCGCGGCACAGACAAAGTACTGGATCAAGGTAAATAAGCAGGCAAATGTGGCCACTGTATATAAGCTTACCAAAGGAAAGTATAAACCGATCAAGGCATTTTTGGTGTCCTGCGGGGGCTCCAATACACCGTCCGGAACCTTTTATACTCCGGCGAAATACCGCTGGCAGACATTGATGGGGCCGAGCTACGGACAGTATTGTACAAGGATTCACGGAGGAATTTTATTCCACTCTGTATGGTATTACAGCCACAGCAAGGCCAGTCAGTCCACCGTCCAGTTCAATAAGCTTGGAAAGACCGCATCACACGGATGTATCCGGTTAACTGTGGCGGATGCCAAGTGGATCTATGACAACTGTAAGCTGGGCACAAAAGTTACGATTTACAGCAGTAAGAATCCGGGACCGTTAGGAAAACCAAAAGGATTTAAAGTATCTACATCCAGAAAGATGTATTGGGACCCTACAGATCCGGATAAGAACAATCCGTACCGCAAGGTAAAACCGACCATCAAAGTTTCTTCCAAGAAGAAAAAAACAGTGGAGTACGGCAAATCTTACAGCGTGAAGTCTAATGTGACGGCGAAAGACAACGTGACAAAGAAAAGCCTTACGAAGAAAGTGAAGTATTCAGTCACCAAGTACAACGCAAAGAAGAAAAAGTACTATAAAGCCAAATTCAGTACAAAATCTTTAGGTACATACAAGATTAAGTATTCTGTAAAATCTGCCCTTGGAAAGAGCACAAGCAAGACGATCAAGGTGAAGGTTGTAGATACGCTGGCACCGGTGATTTCTAATGCGGCAAACAAAACAGTTGCGATCAATACGAAGAACGCTGTGTTTAAGACAACGGCCAAGATGAGAAGCGGCAAGAGCAGGACTTCTGCCATGACAGTCTCCATCACAAAACCGGGTGAGAAGAAGGCCACGACCATGTCTTACTCAAAAGCCAAATCTTACGTGTTTAACAAAGCCGGAACTTACACTGTGAAGTATACGGTGAAGAACAGCAATAAGCCTTACAGGGCGGCATCCAAGACAGTCAAAGTTACAGTCAAAGCTTATAAGAATGCTGAGATAAAGATAAATCCAGAGACGTTCACAATGACGGTGACGGACGATAAATTTGATGAAGCAAAGAATGCTTTGCAGCAGGAAATTTTAAAGGCTGTTTCTATTAAAGACAATGGAACATCCATCAATTCCAATAAAGCTAAAGTTGATCTGAATAAAATTCAAAACGCAGACGGCACATATGATGTGACCATCAGCTACAAAGGAATGAATGGGAAGACAGTTTCTAAAACAGTAAAGGTTACCGTCCAGAAAATACCGGCTGCGACAGAGACATCTGCCCCAACAGCCACAGTGAAAACAACAGAACAAAATTAATGAAATCAGAAAGGCTGTCCGTTTCGTATTATTTGAAGCGGACAGCTTTTTCTCATGATAGGACAGCAGAAATATTGACATCAAACAGGTATATGATAAAATGAATAAGTTAATATGTATATTTAGTTTATTTTATATATTGTATTTAGACAAGAGATACAGTTTAGGAGGATGAAATTATGGCAGTACCTTATAATCATAAGGCAATCGAACAGAAGTGGAGGAAACACTGGGAGGAACATCCGGTCAACGTAAATGACGGCAAAAAGCCGAAATACTATTGTCTGGACATGTTCCCGTATCCGTCAGGAAGCGGACTCCATGTGGGACACTGGAGAGGCTATGTGATCAGCGATGTGTGGAGCCGTTACAAAATGCTCAACGGATATTACGTGATCCACCCTATGGGATGGGATGCCTTTGGACTGCCGGCGGAAAACTATGCCATCAAGATGGGCGTGCATCCGAAAGAATCCACCGCAAAGAATATAGAAAATATCAAACGCCAGATCGGTGAGATTGCGGCGGTCTATGACTGGGATATGGAAGTCAATACCACAGATCCTGAATTCTACAAATGGACCCAGTGGATCTTTGTACAGATGTTTAAAAAGGGCCTGGCCTACGAAAAACAGATGCCGATCAACTGGTGCCCTTCCTGTAAGACAGGACTTGCCAACGAAGAGGTTGTCAACGGCAAGTGTGAGCGCTGCGGTGCAGATGTGACAAAGAAAAATCTGAGACAATGGATGTTAAAGATCACAGAATATGCAGACCGTCTCCTGGGTGATCTGGATAAACTGGACTGGCCGGAAAAAGTGAAGAAAATGCAGGCAGAGTGGATCGGAAAGAGCCACGGCGCCGAGGTAGACTTTAAACTGGAAGACAGGGACGAGGCGATCACCGTCTATACCACAAGACCGGATACGCTTCACGGAGCGACCTTCATGGTATTGGCGCCGGAGCACAAACTGGCTGCAGAATTGGCTACGGATGAGACAAGAGCGGCAGTGGAGGATTATATTTACCAGGCATCCCTGAAATCTTCTGTGGACCGTCTTCAGGATAAGGAAAAGACTGGTGTGTTTACCGGAAGCTATGCAGTCAACCCGATCAACGGCAAAAAGGTTCCGATCTGGCTGTCCGACTATGTTCTTGCGGACTACGGAACAGGTGCTATTATGTGTGTTCCTGCCCATGATGACCGGGACTTTGAATTTGCCACGAAATTTGATATTCCGATCGTACAGGTCATTGCGAAAGACGGAAAAGAAATCGAAAATATGACAGAGGCATATACAGAGGCAGCCGGAACCATGATCAATTCCGGTGATTGGAATGGTATGGAATCTTCTGTGTTAAAAGAGGAAGCCCCTGCAATCATCGAGAAGATGGGAGTGGGCAAAAAGACAACCAACTATAAACTTAGAGACTGGGTATTCAGCCGTCAGCGCTACTGGGGAGAACCGATTCCGATCGTTCACTGTCCGGACTGCGGCGCCGTGCCGGTGCCGGAAGAAGAACTTCCTCTGACCCTTCCGGAAGTAGAAAAATACGAGCCTACGGGAACCGGAGAATCTCCGCTTGCAGACATTGACGAATGGGTCAACACAACCTGCCCGGTCTGCGGAAAACCGGCCAAGAGAGAGACAAATACCATGCCTCAGTGGGCGGGATCATCCTGGTATTTCCTGCGCTATATCGACAGCAAGAACAGTGAAGAACTGGTTTCCAAAGAAAAAGCGGACAAATACCTGCCGGTTGACATGTATATCGGCGGTGTGGAGCATGCAGTACTCCATCTTTTATATTCCAGATTTTACACGAAGTTCTTGTATGATATCGGTGCAGTAGACTTTGATGAACCGTTCCACAAGCTGTTCAACCAGGGTATGATCACCGGTAAAAATGGAATTAAGATGAGCAAGTCTAAAGGAAATGTAGTTTCACCGGATGATCTGGTAAGAGATTACGGATGTGATTCCCTCAGAATGTATGAACTCTTTGTGGGTCCGCCGGAACTGGATGCGGAGTGGGACGAGAGAGGAATCGACGGTGTGCGCCGTTTCTTAAGCCGTTTCTACAACGTGGTTCTGGATCAGAAGGATAAGGATGTCAAAGAGACAAAGGATCTGCTGAAGGTGTGGAACCGCCTTGTATATGATGTGACAAGCAGGCTTGAGAAATTCAGCCTGAATACAGTGGTCAGCGGATTCATGGAGTATAATAATAAGCTCAATGATATGGCGAAAAAGGGCGGAGTGGACAAAAAGACTCTGGAAACCTTTATTGTGCTGCTGGCACCTTTCGCACCTCATATTTCTGAGGAACTCTGGAGGGAACTTGGTCATGCGGACAGTGTATTTTCAGAGGAATGGCCGTCCTATGATGAGGCATATCTGAAAGACGATGAAGTTGAGATTGCCGTACAGATCAACGGAAAAGCGAGAACAACCATTACTATCGGAGCAGACGATGCGAAGGATGCGGTTATAGCAAAAGCAAAAGAAGCATTGGGTGATAAACTGAACGGAACCGTTGTAAAAGAGATCTATGTTCCGGGAAGAATCGTAAATATCGTGCAGAAATAAGAAAAGAGAATCCAGAAAATGGCGCAAGTGGAGACATTGCTTGCGCCATTTTTAGATTTGATGATAAAAGGAGAATCAGAACATGATAAAAGCAGTATTTTTAGACATTGACGGCACATTGCTTTCTAATACAACCGGTCAAATACCCAAAAGCGCAGGGGAAGCCATAGACAGTATGAGAATGAATGGAGTCAAGGTCTTTACGGCCACCGGCAGACATATGTCAGAGATCAGAGATCTGCCGGTCGATGATATACGGTTTGACGGCTACATTACACTGAACGGGCAGCTCTGCCTGGACAGCAGAAAAGAACTGCTTTACGGAGAAGCAATCGGCGAGAGGGATGTTGAGCTGATGCTTGCTATGTTTGAGGAGAAGAAGGTGCCGGTAATGCTGGTTGAAAAAGACAGAATGTATATTAATTATATTGATGAGCTGGTGGAGAAGGCACAGGCAGCGATCAATACACCAGTTCCTGAAATCGGCACTTATTCCGGAGAGCCGATCTATCAGTTTATTTTGTATTCAGAGGAAAGAATGGCAGAGGAAATCGTGGCGGGACTTGATGGCTGCAAGATGACCAGATGGAATCCATATGGGGTCGATATCATATCAAAAAACGGGGGAAAAGTGGCCGGAATCAGGCAGATTCTACAGGATTGTGGGATTCGACAGAATGAAATCATGGCATTTGGAGATGGAGAAAATGATATGGATATGCTCCGATACGCAGGAATCGGGGTCGCGATGGGCAATGCAGAGGAAGACGTCAAGGTTTGTGCGGATTACATAACAGATGATGTGGAGAAAGATGGAATTGAAAAGGCATGCAAATATTTTAAAATGATTTAATGGAATGAAATGGCGATAAAAGGTGTTTCGCTGTCTGTGGGGAATACAAAATGATCTTCTCCTGTTATAATGAGCATAAAAAGGAGGGGATCATCTTGGATCAGAAGAAAATCGGAATATTTATTGCCCTGCTGCGCAGGGAGCGCGGCATTACTCAGGCAGAACTGGGTGAAAAAATCGGAGTGACGAATAAGGACGAATAAGACTGTTTCACGGTGGGAAAATGGAAATTACATGCCGGATATTGCGACGATGCTCAGTTTGTGTGAAGAATTTGAGATCAGCATCAACGAACTGCTGAGTGGACAGAGACTCGGCAGCGATGAGTTCCGGAAGAAGGCAGATGAAAATGTCGTTGGTTCCCTGAAAAGAGAAAAGGCCATATGGAAGAAAAAGAAGCTGATCGATTTTTTGGAGGGCGGAGGAACCGGTATTTTAGTGTCCATTATTTTTTCACCGGACGGACCGCGGAAGACAGCGGCTTTGATCGTCGGATTGGTTATGCTGTGTGTCGGCTGGTTTTTTAGAGCCAAATATGAGCGGTATATCCTTCAGGGAGGAAAAATCATAGGGTAGTTATGTTGACATACCTTGTGAATTCCACTATAATGAACAATGTTCAATATAGAAGGAGGGATGATTTGAATAAAACAGTGACTTCCAGAGAAGCGATTCTGGCTGCCAGCCAAAAGCTTGTAATGGAAAAAGGACTTCAGGCAGTGAATATGAGAACTGTGGCATCCGTCTGCGGTGTAGCTGTTGGCTCTGTTTATAACTATTTTCCCTCAAAGGCAGAGCTATTGACTGCAACTGTGGAAAATGTTTGGAGAGAAATTTTCCATATGCCCGAAGGTTCTGTTCAGTTTCTGAATTTTGCGGACAGTGTTGCATGGGTGTATGAAAGGATACAAAAGGGTTCAAAACAATATCCTGGATTTTTTACTCTGCATTCTGTGAGTTTTGCCGCAGGGGAGAAAGAAACGGGGCGGCTTAAGATGGAACAATATTTTGACCATATGAAGACTGAACTTTGCCGTGTGCTAAAGATGGATCAGTGTGTGAATCCAGAGGCCTTCAATGATAAACTGACACCCCAAAGTTTTGTCGATCTTGTTTTTACAAATATCACATCATCACTGCTGGAAGAGAAGAGGGATTGTTCCGCTCTTATAGAAATAATAAAACGTGTTATTTATTAATAACCTGCCGGGTTTGGCAGGTAAATTTACAGACTAAAGTGAACGAAGTTCATTATTGAGGAGGTATTATGAAGGTAAGAAAAAAACAGCTGCTTTTGGCAGCAGGTATCATATGGGGATTCGCGGGAATCAATATTTTGAGAATTGGAATTCTCGCATACCGTCAGAATTGGTCTGTACGAAACGCCCTGATTTCTTTGGCAGTGTTTGCTGTTTTCAGAGCTATGGTGTTTGGAAAACTTGTGAAGAAACATACGGCCCGAATCATGAATTATACAGAGGAAAAGCAGTTTATTCTGAAGTTTTTTGACGTAAAATCATTTTGTATCATGGCCTTTATGATGTCTTTTGGCATTGGTATCCGGATGTCCGGTATTTGGCCCGACTCATGGATTGCCGTATTTTATACCGGATTGGGGACAGCTTTGTTTCTTGCCGGAACAGGCTTTATCAGCCGTTATATAAAGGTTCACAGTCTGGGACGGCGATCAGCGGCAGCGGAAATGTAAGAAGGAGGAGAAGACAATGCAGGCAGTGATGGAAACAATTTTTGATGTAATTTATCTTACCACAGTGATCTCACTTGGGATCATCATGATACGCAAAAGCCGGGGCAGAATGCAGTATAAAGTTTTCGGCATTATGGCTGTGATCCTCGGAGCAGGAGATTCTTTTCATCTGATTCCGAGAGCGGTCGCCCTATGTACTACTGGGCTGGAACATTATACACAGGCTTTGGGGATTGGAAAACTGGTAACTTCCATAACAATGACGATTTTTTATATTCTGCTCTATCATATATGGAGAATGCGCTATCATGTAACCGGTAAAAACATTTTGACAGCTGCTGTTTATTTTCTGGCTGCTCTTCGAATCGTTTTGTGCCTGATGCCTCAAAATCAATGGACCAGTGCAAATGCGCCCCTTCAGTGGGGAATCTACCGGAATCTTCCGTTTGCGGCATTAGGATTGTTGATTATCATTTTATTTTATCAAAGGACAAGAAAAGGGAAAGACCGCCCATTTCGGTTCATGTGGCTTACCATTACTCTGAGCTTCGCTTTTTATATACCGGTTGTTCTGTTTTCCGACCGGTTTCCGACGGCAGGCATGCTGATGATACCAAAGACATGTGCCTATGTATGGACCGTGCTGATTGGTTTTTTAGATATGAAAAATTGATACCTTTCTCTGCTTATGCTACACTGATCATGACAGTTATTTGCTTATAAAAAGGAGCCGTTATGTATACATTTGAGAGCAGAGTAAGATATAGTGAGGTAGACGCGGAGGGAAAACTTCCGGTGCCGGGAATTATTGATTATTTTCAGGACTGCAGTGTGTTCCAGTCAGAAGATTTGGGCGTGGGAGTGCAGTATCTGAAGTCTAAGAACAGGGCGTGGGTGCTCAATTCCTGGCAGGTCGTGATTGAGCGTTTCCCGCTGGAAGGGGATTTGGTAAGGACCAGTACCTGGGCATCGGGGTTTGAGCGTCTGTTTGGCCTGAGAAATTTTACGATGAAAGATGAAAATGATGCGATGCTGGCTTATGCCAACTCCTATTGGGTTTATATGGACTTAGAGACGGGCCGTCCGGTAAAAGCTTCACCGGAGGAAATCGCGGTATATGCCCCGGAGCCTGCGCTGCCCATGGAGTATGCGCCCAGAAAAATCAAACTTCCGGACAGCTTGGAGGAAAAGGAGGGGTTGAAAGTACCCAAATCCTGGATTGACAGCAACCACCATGTCAATAACAGCCAGTATGTGAGGCAGGCGTGGAATGAACTCCCTCTATATACAAACATACAGCAGGTGAGAGTTGAATACAAAAATTCTGCTAAACTGGGGGACTTAATGATACCGAGAATATCTGTGGAAGAGGAACGGATTGTGGCGGAATTGTGTGATGAGACAAGAAAGCCGTATGCAGTAGTTGAATTTAAAATCAAGAAATGAGGTTATCTGGTATTATGAAAAGTAATACCAGTTTTTCTTTTTACTAAGGAAGTTTTATAAGTATCGTTTCTGCATAAAAATATTTTTCTTTTATCTAACTGTTTCAACAGGCACCTATACCTGATAAGAAAAAATGTCAGATTACGAGGAAAAGGAGCAATAGTCATGAAAAGAAAATTTTTAGTTTTCCTGTTGGTCATTGTATTTGGAACGGGACAAGCTATGGTTTTTGCCGAGGCCGGTGTACAGGAAGCAGCAGAGGTGGAAACAGAACCGACAGAAGATAGAAAGCCTGAAGCGGACATAGGAAATACAGAGGAAACAGAACCGACAACAGAAGAATCGGAGACCGAAACCAGTACCCAAGCGGGAGATTCGTCAAAAGACATGGAAAAAATTGGGGGGGGGGCTTAAGCAGATTTAAGAATACAGAAACCTTCCTGGGTGCTGATGAGACGATCGTTCCTTTGGTGAATAAAGTTTCAGAAAAGCCTCTGAAGAAAACAAAAGAAGGACAGACCATGCTGGATGTGAGCCTTGGGAATATCAGGATCAATCAGACAGGAGCATCAGGCGGAGGTCTTTCAGAGGCAGAGAAAGAACTGAATCCGAACGGCTATTATATTACAGGAAAAACCAATAATTATAACGTGATTGTGGCAAGAGGGGTTAAGACAGAACTGACATTTGATAGTGTAGAGATTGAAAGCAATGCAACGACGCAGAGCTGTGTGGTTGTTTCGCATGCAGATGTGACAATCACACTGAAGGGTATAAATAAATGGGGATGCAACTTCGGATCTAGTTCAGGATATTCAGGAGGAGCAGCACTTGCCAAAAATGGTATGGACGGATCGCTGATTTTACAGTGTGAATATGCATGCCAGGAAGGGCATCAGTGTGATGATGATTGTGGTACATTAATAGCAAAAGGCAATGTGGTTCATGCCGGAGCAATCGGCAGCACAATGACAAATGTTCAACAGCTCAGTGAAGCAGGGTTTTGTAATTTTAGAATTAGAGGCGGAAATCTTGAAGTCAGCGGAGGTACTCATGTAGCTGGAATCGGGGCGGCATGTAATACACAGGCCCATAATGCATCAGCATATACAAAAAATATTTATATCTCAGGAGGAAATATCAAAGCAACCGGAACGGACAGTGGCCCGGGGATAGGTGGATGATTCGGAGGTGACTTCGATGGCCTGTATATAACCGGGGGGAAAATTGAGGCACGAGGAGGCAAAGATGCACCTGGAATAGGGACAAGTGCTGCGGGAACGACTAAAACCTATAAGCTGAAAAATGTGCATATCAGTGGCGGAGATACGGTTGTCATTGCCATCGGAGATAAAAGCACAAATATGCCCGGGA
>OBZG01000322.1_pt1 | contig 46354 bp, 42 predicted proteins | sample 1550701 | NCBI WGS metagenome assembly OBZG01 (sample SAMEA2580229, study PRJEB22360) | human gut metagenome | biome: human gut; feature: human-associated habitat; material: faeces | place: Denmark | collected 2008/2010
TGCGCCTGCTCCATTTCTTTTTTCTTTATGATTTCTTCCCGGTCACTTAGGATTGCAATCATTTCATCTATCACATCTTCCAGTCTATCAATGCTGCTTTTGGTGTGGCTATTAGCGAACGCCTATTCCCAAAGCTTGATGAAAACGGACAGGAAAAAGCAAAAGATTATATGGAACTTTTATTGCAGAGTGGATTATACTCACAGAAAAATTCGATTATTTATCAGTTTCCCCGTCGTACACTTAAATTGTATGATCTGCCTGTTTCTGCTGGTACAGGACAGTTTTTGGATTCCGACAGCTTTTCAGAAATGGAAGTTGGTAATGAAGTATCTGCTCAGGCAGACTTTGGTGTTCGTGTTTCTGGTGATAGTATGGAGCCTTTATATTTAAATGGACAGATTATCTGGATACATCGGCAAGACACTCTGGAAGACGGTGATATTGGAATTTTCTTTTTAGATGGTGACGCTTATGTAAAAAAATATAGCCAGTCATCTTCTGGCATCAGACTGATTTCGTTAAATAAAAAATATGCTCCTATCATTATTACTCCTGATTCCACTTTAAAGACATTTGGTAAAGTAGCGGGATAAAAATATAGCCCCTTCATAATACAAGGCTACTACACAGCTTTATCCACTTTTTGAGTTGAGTTCCAGAACGAATCTGATACTTTTTTAATATTTCTGGAAATGTAAACTCATGAGACAAGTAATCTCTAACAGCTGCCTCTTTAGTTTCTTTTGAATAACGAGTAGTTTTAGAACCGGTTTTCAAACCGCTCCATCCAAAGGTTTCATAAAGCCGTTTCCAATCTTTTAAAGAACCTTGATTAATATCATAACGTTTACATATTTCTCTGAACCCATATGTTCCATCAATGTATTCAGAAACTATTTTGACTTTTTCTTCATAAGTAAATTTATGTTTGAATGCCATAAAGAAAGCTCCCTTCTAAATAAACAAGATTTTATTATTTCTCTTGTCTACTTAGAAGGGAGCATATCAGAATATAAAATAGTTCTCCATGAGCAGGCTCTTCTTATTTTTGAACTCCTCACATTGTACATATGAATGAACACACAAACATTCCAGATTATTTTTATGTATTCTGTTTCTTACTCGACATTTGCCCTGATTTCATTTCTTCGCTATTTTCCAACAGTTTTTTTAAATATCCGTTTTTCTTCATTAATTCTTTAAATGTTCCCATCTCAACCACTTTTCCATGATCCAGACAGATAATCCGATCCGCGGATTTAATTGTAGATAATCTGTGCGCTATCATCACTACCGTACAGTTTTTGGCACTTCGCTCTATCGACTCCTGGATCTTTCTTTCATTTTCAGTATCAAGATTGGATACAGCTTCATCGAAGACCAAAATCGGAGAATCTTTTAGCAGTGCTCTTGCTATCGCTATACGCTGTCTCTGACCACCGGATAGTTTTACCCCGCCTTCTCCTGCAATCGTCTGATAACCTTCCGGAAGCTCTGTAATAAATTCATGGGCGAATGCTTTCCTTGCTGCCTCCATTACTTCTTCATCCGTTGCACTGCTTCTTCCAAGACGAATATTCTCCAAAATCGGTATCTGAAATAAATACACATCCTGTAATACCGTGGCATACATTTCATTCAGGCTCCTTAAAGATATGTCTCGTATATCTTTTCCTCCAATACGGATACATCCTTTTTCAGGATCCCAGTTTCGAAGCAGCAGTTGGATACAAGTTGTTTTTCCTGCACCGGATGCCCCTGCAATGGCTATATGTTCCCCCGGTTGAATCCGAAATGAAATATTTTCCACAGCAGCCTCCAGATCCTCTCTGTATCGGAAACTTACATTCTCAAAACATATTTCCGGTGTCAGATCCTTTGTATTGATATCATTTCCGGAATCCTGCACCAGCGGTTTTGCTTCCAGCACCCGGTAAATCCGGTCTGCTGCTGCAAAAATCAACCCAAAATTTCTTGCTGTATTGCAGACCTCAATGACAGGTCCCAGAATCATTGCAGACAGTACCACAATAACTGTATACATGGAAACTGCCATTCCGTCCTTTCCTACATACCATGCCGCTATCAGTGCCGCCACTAGGCCGGATACTCCAAGTACCATCTGAAGCAGCATTCCTTCTGTACCTAGCCGTTTACTGTATGAAAACTGCTTTTTATACATATGTTCCAGATATGCTCTGTTCTTTTCCTCGTATCCTGTTCTATAATTCAGAGTCAGTATTTCTTTTAACCCCTGCACTCCTTCTAACGTTACCGCATTGGCATCTGCCAGAGCTTCCCTGACTTCTCTTCCCTGTGCATCTGCTTTCTTTTTCATCCATATCGGTATGATGACCGCTGTTACTGCAAAAAGAAGCATTACCAGATCCAGAATCGGAAGTATCTGCCATAAAATAATCATCAAAATAACAGGTGTAATAATTGCAACCAGAACACTTCCAAAGGTATGGGCAAAAAACCATTCCATGATTTCCACATCTCCCATTAATGTGGATGCAAGCTGTCCTGAACGCATATTCAGCAAAATTGCCGGCGACACTCTTTCTATAGAATCAAACAACTGTATTCGGAAATCAGCAAGTACCTTAAATGCCACATCGTGGCAAATCCACATTTCCAACACGTAAAACACAATCCGGATGATAATTACTGCTATCGTAGCCGCGATCACATAATTCAGTTTCTGCATCAGTTTTCCATCAATTGCCAGACCTACTGTCCATGCCCCAAGCACAGATGCAGCCACCATCGATAACTGATTTCCCACTCCTGCCGCAATTGCAGCCACCATACGCAGACGATATTTTTTCAGCCTCTTCGAGAGCCGTATGACATTTTTCAGTCTTGTAAATTTCTGTTCTTCTTTATTCATAACTTTGTGCCCTCACCAGATTCTGATAAATTTGATCTTTCTGCAGTAATTCCTCATGCGTTCCACATCCTTCTACACATCCATTCTGCATGACATAAATCCGGTCCGCATCTTCAATTGTCGTCATACGATGTGCGATCACCAGAGTTGTGCGATCCTTCATAGCCTCTTTCAGTGCATTTTGTATTTCCTGCTCATTTTTGCAGTCCACACTGGAAGTTGCTTCATCCAGAATCAGAATTGGCGCATTCTTTAAGATTGCTCTGGCAATGGCAATTCTTTGTCTTTCTCCTCCGGAAAGCGTAGCTCCACGTTCTCCCACCAATGTGTCATATCCATTTGGAAGGTTTACAATAAATTCATGGGCATTCGCCGACATAGCCGCCTGCATGATCTCCGCATCCGATGCTTCTGGTCTGGCCATCCGGATATTATCCTTTACCGTACCATAAAACAGAAAACTATCCTGAAACACTACCGAAATCCGACTTCTCAAATAATCTGGTTCGAAGCTTCCCAATGCCTTCCCATCGATTTGAATTCTGTTTTTTTCAGTTTCATAAAATCCAAGAAGCAGATTTACAATTGTGGATTTCCCGGATCCTGACTTTCCTGCAATTGCAGTAACCTTGCCGGACTCAAACACCATATCCACATTTTTTAATACATCGATGCCATCTTTTTCATATTGAAATGACAGATTTTGTAATACGATTTCCGGCTTTTCCCCAATTCCTGTATTCTGCAGATCTTCTTTTGTTTTTTCCGAAACCGGATAATCCAGAACATACAATAATTCCTCGGCAACTGATAATCCCGTATAACTGTTATGCCAGTAAATACTTAAATCATTCATCGGTTTCAGACATTCACCCGCCAGAAACAGAACCTGTATCAGTACTGCATAGGGAATCTTTCCTTGTGCCACATGAATGGCAGATAACAGGATGCTGATACTGGTTCCGGCTGTAATGCAGATCGTAATTAATGTAGAATCTGAAAGTGATATTCCCAGATTCCTCATAGATTCTGCTGCAAATCCAATGGCCTGGGTTTGCAGCCTTCTTCCCTCTTTTCTGCTGACTCCCAAGGATTTCAAGGTACTCATCCCCTGCATATCATCGATATACTGTGCATTTAACTGTGCATATTCTTTCCAGTACAATACCATTACATCCGATACTGCCGGCATAAATATATGCGGTACAATTACCGTCACCGCCGACATAAAAAGAAGCAGAAGACCTACTGTCCGATCCAGGCGGCACATAAAAGATGTAATAAATATTGTGGTAAAAACAACCACCGCAATCTGTGGTATATACTGAGTCAAAAAGGCTTCCAGCGATTCCACGCCATCTGTAATCAGTGACTGGAGATTTCCGGTTCTCTGGTCATTCTTAAAAGATGGGCCAAGAACCATTATCTTATCCAGAATCTGACTGCGGATCTCATTCTTCACTTTTGCCGCATATTTTTTCAGAAAATATTCCTGATACTTTATTAAACTCGCTCTGATAAAAAGAGAAAGAAATTCTGCCAGAAAACACAGTAGAATTTCTTTCATATCTCTCTTCTCGCATACTGCTATAACCATTTTTGCAAGAAACCATGTCTGGGAAAACTGGGCACCCACTATGCCCAGTCCCAGTAAAATTCGGATTGCAGTTTCCTTCTTTGCATATTTCAGAAAATATACTAATCGAAAAAACTGGTTCATCTTACTTTTCTCCACCTACCAAAAACTGAGGTGTCAGTTTATTCAGTTCTCGTTCCATAGATGTTCTGGAAATCTCACTGATATCTGGCAGTGCAAACACTTTGGAAAATCCAATTTCCATCATGTAATCTAGATCCCATGCAGGACGCTTTTTGTCACTCATAAACAGCTTGGTGCTAAGTTCTTTCCCTGTTTCCACATCTTCATGAGCATGGATACCTCTTCCATATTTTTCCCACATAGCAGCATCATGTGCTTCATAAATCTTTTTCTTTTCTTCATCATAAAGATGCAGATACCAGCAGGCATCCGACACCAAAAGGCGTCCACCTTTTTTCAGTACACGCAGCCACTCCCTGTAAGCCTTCTGTGGATCGTCCAGCGTCCATGTGATATTTCTGCAGATAACCATATCAAATGTCTCATCCGGAAAATTCAGATTGTGACAGTCCATTGTCATCAGATCCGCAGATAAACCTGCCGCCTTTACATTTTCCTTTGCCTCATGGATCATATTTTCAGTAATGTCAATCCCCGTCACATGATGTCCTTCTTTTCCCAGTGTTATTTCAAAAAATCCTGGTCCGCATCCTACATCCAATACTTCCAGATGCTCTTTTTCCGGTGCATACTCCAGAATCAGATTCTTCCAGTTTTCTGCTGTTTCACTCTGCAATTCTGCTTTGATTCCCTCACTGTAAATACCGGCTTCCCCTTCCCAGTACTCTTTAATCTTATCGTTTTGCATGTCACTTCTCCTTCTTTGTGGCTATTACAATAAATTTTTTTCCCTGATATCCGTATTTCCAAAAATCCATCCTCCATGGACTGTTCAGCCATCGGTTCTCTCTGATCTGGATTCTTGCAAAACGTGCTTTTTTCAATATCTGAAAATCCACTTCCGGACGCTTCTGTGACGTAAATGGCAATTTTTCGTAGATTCCGCTGTTTTCCTTTACGTCAGTTTCATATGTTTTTTTCTCTGTAACATAAATAAGAAAATCAGCAATTTTCATATGGATTTTATTTTTTAATGTAGGTTCTATGGTACGATAGTCTCCATCAAAATAAATGATTCTTCCGCCTGGTTTTAATATATCCTTCCAGCGCCTGAAGGCTTTTTCCGGATCATACAGCGTCCATACTACATCTCTGGAAATTATCACATCATAACTTTCTTCCTGTTCCAATGGCAGAGTAACACCATCTTCCTGACAGATTTCCACAGTCTGACGATAATGCTGCATATTTCTTCTGGCTTTTTCTACCATTCCTGATGATCCATCGACTGCCCTTACCTCATGTCCCAGACGCGCTGCTATGATACTCATAAACCCCGGGCCGCAGCCCACTTCTAAAATACGAAGGGGCTCAGGTCCAAGAAGTCTTTTCAGCTCTTTTGTCCAGTAAGATACCGTTCTTTTGTTACTCAATTGTTTTTGGATCATGTCATCATAATCACCGGAATCTTCTGTCCACTTATTTTCGATTTCCTCAAACATATTTTACTCCACTATATCCAGCGTTCCCCAGTTAATGCCTTCATAGGCTGTCGGTGCAAGTTCCACATTGGTCAGTCTGGTATTGTTATAGATATAATCACGGTTTGGATAATATAACGGTATTGTAACTGCCTGATCATTGATACGTGTGAGGATCTTGTCGTATAATGCAGTACGTTCTTCTTCATCCTGTGTCTTTAATACTTCTCCGAGATCATTGTTCAGTTCTTCATCATACCAGTTTACTGCCTTTGCTCCATCTGGTGCATAGAACATGGATTTCAGGAAACCATGAGGCATCCAGGAATCTTCATAGCTGCGGTAGATACACAGGTCATAGTCTCTTGTGGACCAGATGGCATCATAGTAAGCTGCAGATTCTTCTTCTACCAGTTCAATACCTACACCAATCTTTTCGTATTCTGATTTCAGGAACTCGCACAGAGACTTCCAGGAAGCGTATTCTTCTGTCTGAAATACCAGTCTGAGATTCAGCGGTTCTCCGTCTTTTTCTACAATACCGTCTCCGTCTGTATCCTCATATCCTGCTTCTTTTAACAGTTCTTTTGCCTTGTCTGGGTCATATGGATAGCCTTTGCTGTTTTCTTCTGTTACATAAGGAACTGTCGGAGACATAAGTCCGGTTGCCGGATTACCATAACCATCTAACAGGTCATTTACAATGCTTTCATTATTTGTTGCATAATTCAGTGCCTGACGTACGTTTATATCCTGAAGTGCCGGTGTATCATAATTCTCAATCAGATAGAAGGAAAGTGTGGAAACCTGCTGTTCTGTTGATAACTCTTCATCTGCCTGAATAATGCTGTAGCTTTCGGAAGGAATATCCTGGAGATTCAGATCTGCCTCTCCACTCTGCAGTGCCATCACTCTGGCATCTCCGTCTACCACCTGTTTCAAAACAACTTTATCAATCTTTGGTTTCTCTCCATAATAATTCGGATTTGGTACCAGAACTACTTCCTGACCACTCTCATAACTGTCGATCATCCACATTCCGGTACCCACTTCCTGATAAAATTCTCCATCTTCATCCAGTGCACTTTCACAGGTGAAACGGAATGGTCTTGGATAAGTAAATTCAATCAGCAGTGTATAACATGGTTCTGCAAACTTAAATTCTACAGTATAATCATCTACTTTTGTTACATCTTCCAGTTTGGCTGAAAAGTTGCCGGTTACATCCTGTTCCACCCATCTGTTATAATTCCAGAGCACATTATCTGCATTAAACTCTGTACCGTCTGAGAATTTCACATCTTTTCTTAAATGAAACGTATAGGTTGTGCCATCTTCGCTGATATCCCAGGATTCTGCCAATGCGGGTTCAATCTCTCCATTTTCTCCATAACGTACCAGCGGATCATAGATCATTTCATAAAGACGAAAGTCCGGACCACTTTTTACAGGATCACAAAGTTCAGGAGTCAGATCAAGGGATGTTATTGCTGTAACCACTTTTTCTCCTTCTGCCTGTACATTGATGCCTGTCATCAAAGTTGCTACCATCATTCCCAATGCTACCAGTTTTACTACGTTTCGTTTCTTCATTTCTTCCTCTCCTTTGTATTTGTTATATATTTTACAGCATATGACATGCCGCAAAATGTCCTGTCGCAATTTCTGTCAGTTCCGGTATGTGCACTCTGCATATATTTGTACATTTGCTGCACCTGTTCTGATATGGGCAGCCCTGTTCCGGAATCGTATCTGAAAACATTTTCTTTTCCTGTAATCCGATTCTTCGCATTCTCGGTTCTTTCACCGGAATGGAATCAAACAGATCTATTGTATAAGGATGTATGGCTGTCTCTTTTAATCTGTCGGTATGCTTGATAAACTCTACCACACGTCCCTGATACATAATTGCCACCTCTTTGCAGAGATACGGAACATTGGACAAATCGTGAGTGATCAGTAAATAGGTCATCTCATATTTTTCCTGCAGTTCATTTAACAGATGCAGGATCTGCTTTCGTATGGAATAATCCAGACTGGATACCGGTTCATCACAGATTACAAGTTCTGGTCTTAATACCAGCGCTCTCGCAATATTGGCTCTCTGACACTGGCCTCCTGAAATCTGTCCAACATAACGGTTACGAATATCCGGATCCAGACCCGTCTGGATCAAAGCTTCCTTTACTCGCTCTTCATACTCCCCCTCTTGCAGTTTTTCATGTAATTTCAGAATTTCCAGGATATTTTCTCCAATTGTGTACCCGGGATCAAATACTCCGCTGCTGCTTTGAAAGATCATCTGAAGGTTCCTGCGATATGGACGGAACTGTTTTTCAGAAAAATTCTGCATTTCCTGTCCCTGAAACCAAAATTTCCCATTTGTAGACTTCTCCAGACCTGCAATCAGCTTTCCAAATGTAGTTTTCCCACTTCCACTTTCACCGATCAGAGCCATGGATGATCCGGCATGGATTTCCAAACTTACATCATCCACTGCTTTCACTATTTTTTTCTTGCCATAATATTTTTTTAAATGTTCTGTCTTTAGTAACGTACTCATACTTTTCCCCTATAAAACAGCATCCAACAGTTTTTTTGTATATGAATGCTGTGGATGATAAAAGATATCTTCGACTGTTCCGTTTTCTACTATTTCGCCGTCCTTCATAATTGAAACATCATCTGCAATTTCTGCCACCACACCCAGATCATGCGTGATAAATAACACGCCCAGATTTTCTTTCCTGGATAACTGATAGATTTCTTCCAGAATCTGTTTCTGCACTGTTACATCCAATGCCGTCGTCGGTTCATCTGCGATCAGATAATCTGGTTTCATGGACATGGCAATGGCGATCATAACCCGTTGACACATACCACCTGACAATTCGTAAGGCTTTTTCTTCATCAGTTCTTCCGGATCACGCAGATTCATCATCCTCAGACTTTCCAGTGCAACTTCTCTTGCCTGTTTTTTGCTCATTCTATGATGTTTTCTCAGCCCTTCCAGAAGCAGTTGCTCAACCGTAAAAAGCGGATCGAGAGCGGCTGTCGGATCCTGAAAAATCATTCCAATCCTGTCTCCGTATAACTGTCGCTTTTCTTTTCCTGATAACTTCAGAATACTCTTTTCGTTCAGTGTCACATCTCCAGATATCACCTTTCCATTTCCTGCAAGCAGATTCATAATCGTCAGAGAAGTAACTGACTTGCCGCTTCCGCTTTCTCCCACCAATGCATGAATCCTTCCTCTTTTTACTTCCAGACTGACATCTTTTACTGCATGCACCATTCCGTGAGAGGTCTGAAACTCCACATGTAATCTTTTCACCTTTAGAACATCATTTTTGGGCTGTTCCATTCTGTATTCCCTCCCCCAGATAATTAAATGCCAGAACAATGATCATAATCAGTATGCCCGGATAAAACATCAGACTTGGATAAGTCTGGATATAACTTTTACTGTCACTGAGCATAATTCCCCATTCCGGTGTCGGTGCCTGCACACCCAGACCAATAAATGAAAAACCAGCGATAGACAAAATAATCGAACCGATTTCCATGGTTGCCAGTGCGATCACAGACGGCAGGATATTTCTTAATATATGTCTGAATATAATTCTGGCATGACCACAGCCGCCGGCTTTTAATGCAGTCATATAATTTTTATTTTTTTCCTGAAGTGTCAGTGCACGGGCAAGTCTTGCATATTCTGCCCAGGATACAACCGATAAGGACAGGATCAGATGAGCACCGCTGGCTCCCATAGTTCCCGCAATAGCAAGTGCCACAATAAAGACCGGCATTGCCATAAATACATCTATGATTCTCATAATCACAGAATCAATTTTTCCACCTACATATCCGGCAAACAGTCCAATCGGCACACCAACACATACGGTAATCATAAGTACCGTAAAGCTGTAACTCAATGAATATCGGCTACCCCAGAGAAGTCTTGATAAAATACATCGTCCCAGCTGATCAGTGCCTAAAGGATACGCCGCTGACGGACTTTTTAATTTTATTGTAACGTCCACCAGCAGCGGATCATGCGGTGCCAGCACAGGTGCAAAAACAGCTGCCACTGCAAAAATCATTACTACGATTAATCCTATTTTTGTTTTTGGTGACTGGAATATCCGTTTCCAGTACAGATTTTGAATCATGCTTTTGTCTGTTTTTTGTGCTCTTCTGCTTCCCATTCTATGCCTTCTCCTTTACTTTAACTGGATTCGCCGGTCAATCGCAGAATAGGCGATATCCACAAGAAAATTCAACACTACAATGACCTCTGCCAGAATAAAGATAAAACATTGCAGCACCGGAGCATCTTTTGTAACCACTGATTTCAGTGCGAGATTTCCGATTCCCTGAATGGAAAAAATGCTCTCTATCACGGCTGAGCCACAGAAAAAGCTGATTACCATTGATACCAGGCGTGTCATCACAGGAATCAGTATATTTTTTAATCCATGACGCAGAATCACATTTACAGAGGACAATCCCTTGGCTCTGCTGGCACGTATGTAATCTTGCTTCAGCACCTGTATCATATTTGTACGAATCAGTCTTGTCATGATTCCAAAAAAACTGATATCCATGGCAAATGCTGCAAGAATCGGGATACCACCGGCATTTCCTCCGATTACAGAGATTACTTTCAACTTCACTCCAAATATATAGAGCAACATCAGACCAATCCAGAAAGATGGCATAGATACACTGAGCGATGATAAGACACGAACGGCTTTATCCAGAAACCTGTTTTCATAAATCGCTGACAAAATCCCAAGAGGAACCGATACGATCAGCAACAGGAAAAACGAAGTAACTGCCAGTTTAAACGTCTGTGGAAAATATCTTTTTAATTCCTCAAAAGCTGGTTTTCTTGTGGAATATGATTTTCCAAAATCACCATGCAACGCCTGATTCAGCCATTTTCCATACTGCACCAACACAGGCTGATCCAATCCTTCCTCATGCCGTACTTCTTCTACCTGCTCCGGTGATGGATGTTCGTATTTTTGCTCTGCCAGTACTCTGGCCGCATCACCTGCCGATATAAAACTCAGCATAAAAATAATAAATGTAACTGCCAGAACTACCGGTATCATAAATATAAAACGCTTTGCAATTACCTTTCCCATCTTCATTTCTCCTCATTTTTCATCTGTTTATTGTGTTTGAAACAAAAAAAAACTGATATGATTCAGCATCATATCAGCACAAAAATAAATCTCTACCCCAGGCAGAGCTTATTTCTTCTGTATCCCATCCGAATCAGAATTTTTTTCTATCAAAAAGGCAAGTCTCCTGACTCCAGTTCATCCTACTTACCATCTTCCCGGATTTCTCCAGTGATTTTTTGGTTTTCGTCCCTGTCACAGTAGCGGTGGCTGTTCTGGCATTTCACCAGATTCCTTATTAAGTACTTTGTACACCTTTATGACTATTTAATTTTCTTGGTTTATGGTCTGTATCTTCCCTGCTGCATCTGTTATAATGACTGTCAGTACATTATATGGAGGCTTGCTATGAAACAGACATTGCAATCTATCTTAACTGCATCTGATGCTGTGCTTTTTCCTGCTATTTCCAGAAACCACAGCCTGAATTCTGTTTTTTGTATAACTGAATCTGATGTTTTTCGCTGCAATGAAGAAATCGCAGTATTTTTGCAGGATCCTGATTTTCAAAATCGTCTGTGCAAGCAGGATTTTGTGGACGTTTTGTTTATCCTTAAAGGAAACTGCACCTGCAGATTTTATAAAACAAATCTGGCAGCACCACCAGAATCCGTCTTTTTATCCAAACATTCCTTTTGTATTATCCCACATCAGGTTATTCATTCTTTTTCTCCTGATCCCGACTGCCAGATCCTGCATATTTTTTTCAAGCTGGATTCTCTGAAAAGTCATTACTCCGACCTGATCTCAGCCAATAATATGCTTCTTCTTTTTTGTTCCAATATGCTGTATCGGACACATTACTGGAATTATCTTTATTTTTCAGTCTCCTACACAGATAAACTAGATACTCTTCTGGCTGAAATGTATGAAGAATTCCATCATAAACAGATTTTCCATCAAAATATGCTTTATTATTCTGCCGGCATGCTTTTTACCCTTATGGAACGACAGTCACTCAGCCATATCTGCGTCTCTCCATCCAATCCGCTTCGGCTGGTACGTTATGATCAGATTTATTCTTATATCTGTGATAATTATCCAATGACCTCTGCCAGAACAATTGCAGAATATTTTCATATCAGTCAGTCTTATCTCTGCAAACTGTTTCACGAAAACGGTACTACTGTTACTACGGTCATTCAGGAAATCCGACTTCAGCAGGCCCGAAACCTTCTGGAACAAAGTGACCTCTCCGTTCAGAATATTGCAGAACTGGTCGGCTATCATGATCTGACTTATTTTATCAAACTGTTCAAGCGGTACTTTTCGGTTACGCCTTACCAGTATCGTAAAAAATATCAATCTACGAAAAAGCTTTCGCAGCCAACAGTAACATAATACCACACTTTCATCCCTATAAAAATGGCTTATTTTTTATAAAAATCGTGTTTTTTTACACTGAATTCTCCGAAAATATATGTCAGATTATCCTGTACAATACAAAATGGCTTTTAAGCAAACGAAAAAAAGGAATTTTCTCTCACGCCAATGCGCCGTGTCCGCTTCCATTCGTATCTACTACTTCTGAATGTGCTACTTTTCCTTCCTCTACATCGTAAATCTTAAATGTCTCTGTGTGTCCGAAATGCTGGAAAATCTGCCTCATGCTCATAGAATCTCTTTATTACCTCCTGCACCGGTTTCTCACATATTTCATAGCTGTCGTCCTTCCATGCCTCAGACGCAGAGGGCAGCTTTGGTGCCCACTCCCATAAAGCAAAGCCACGAATCCATGGTCTCTTCTTACAGGCTTCAAACATTGCACGATACCATTCACACTGTTCTTCCAGGCAAAGTTCTCCCTGCAATTTCCAGTTATTCGGAACCATCCCGGAGCCTTTTCGCGACATACATCCCGCTTCGGCAAAAAAAATGGTTTCTGATATTTTAAGACCGTTTTTTCGATACGATCCAGTTCCTGCTCCCATTGATCAATCGGATAATACCCGCTGGAAGAGATCATGTCGACACAATCCCACCAGGATACCTGATCTTCCTGATATTTGTCCGTGTTATAAGACACCAGTCCATGATATTCCCTACATATGGAAGCAATCACTTCTCTCCACTGCTTCTCTCTGTGTTCCGTCATTACCATCTCACATCCGGCAATAAAAATATCACATTGTTCTTCTTCCGCTATCCTTGCATAATGTGTCTGAAACTCCACATAGGACGCAAACCAGTTCTCCCATTTTGGTTCGCATGGAACATCATGCTCAAAGAAACTGATATAGGCACGCCATGTTCCATCCTTACAGTTCACTGTTGGCTTGAGTCCAACTCGAATTCCTTTTTCTTGCTGTCTCTGTTGAAAGAGAACCTCTTTTGTGAAACGGTGCAAACGTGATTCCCTTCATGAAATCTATTGTATTCATTGCATTTTCTCCTGCTGATATTCCATTATTTTTCATCTTCTCTGCTCATCCAGCGTGCCCACGCTGCAAGGCCTGCACCATGCTTCACTTCCCCTGTTGCCACAAGCATCTGGAATTCTTTTACTGAAACCTCATGAAGTTTCAATACTTCTGCCGGATCCAATGATTCTTCTCCAGGTTTTCCACATCAGATCGCAAAAAGATGAATCTTCTCATCCGTAGAACCAAACAATGGATAAAAATATCCCAGAGAAATCACTTCATCTGCTTCATATCCGGTTTCTTCTTTTAATTCACGGACTGCTGCCTGCTCTGGAGTCTCTCCCGGATCGATCAGTCCGCCCGGAAGTTCCGTCTGCCAGGAACGGATCGGATAACGATACTCTCTCAGGGTAATAATATTTTCCCCATGGAACGGAAGTATACTGACTCCCTCAAGCATCTCAAGGTAATCATACGGTCTTACATTCCCATTAACGCGTACCTCATTCTGTACGATTCCTTGTGTAATAGCCTTTTCTCTTATCTTGGTCTAATGCTCCCTCCACTATAAGGATGAACTGCATTCCATTGTACTGTTTTTGGAATAGTAATTTGCACTCTGGTTCCTCCGTACTTATCTCGATGATGCCTGGACTGTCTCAGCAAACTCTCTATTTCTCTCTCTGCATTTTTCTTTTTGCTCAATTCCCTACGGCGTACTTCTTTCCATCTTTTTCTTCTGTCATTCAGTTTTCGGATAAATCCATATGAATTATACAAGAAATGATCTGTAAGCTCTACCGCATTATTTGAAAGTGTTATAAATTCTGAAAATCTGACCCAATAACATTTTCTATCGAAAGTCATTTTCATTGAATTTTTTACTTCTTTTTCAAATATTTCAGCATACACCGTATACTCATCATTATTTTCTCTAATCGACAACAACAGGATCTTTCTTACGATCTTCCTGTGTACGGTATCTGGACTGGCTGTAATACCAGTCCCAGAAGGCATCCGTCGGCACTCGCATTCTTTCATTCACGGTAACTGTCTCAATATTGTTTTTCTTCAATATCTCATATACCGTTGCGTTGTCCGTCCCCAGCATTTCCTGTATTTCTTTTGGGGAATAAGATCTGAGCCTCAACTCCTTTCCCGGTGCTTCTCCATTGACTTTGTGATACCAGTCCTGATTGGCATACCACTTTTCAAAACTGGCAATTTCAACCCTCATCTTTCCAAGCAATGTTTCTGTCCGAAAATAGTTTTTATGAACCAGCCAGTAACGATCCGTCTTCTTTAATCCCAGCATATCCCCCATCTCGTGGACACTCATCCACTTTCGGGGTTTTGCCGGCAATCCAACTCTTTGTATCACTGCCTTGTTTCACTCTCCTTCCATTTATTTTTCTTAAATCATATCTCACAATTCGCAAAAAATTTAGGATGTCACAGAAGCATTTCCTTTATCCAGCCACTCGTCAAAACTCTTCTTGGAAATGCGGTATCCACCGCCTTCTAACTGAATCCAACGGAACTCATTTTGTCTCAACAATTTATAGACCGTTGATCTGCTTACATCCAGCATTTCCTGTAAATCTTTCACTGTATAACATCTTTTTTCTGCCATATTTTCACTCTCTTTCTATCTGTTTTGATTTTATTTCTAAATACAAAACTCGTGAAAAAGTTAAGAGTGCCGTTCCCACTCTTTAACCCATTTCATACATTTTCCGCATTTTCTTTAAGATTGCGCTGACCTTCTGAGACATCCGAACCTTTGAAATTCCCAGTATTTTCGCCAGTTCTACCTGCTTCATACCATCAAAGTAGATGGACTTGATAATAAACTGTTCATGTTCTGACAGCTTTGCGATATTCTGATGCAGTTCTGCAGATTCAGCCTGCAGAATTACCAGATCTTCTACGCTCCGCTGTCCTTCATCCGGTAAGTCCTGCACTCCGATTCCATCTGTATTCTCACTGAAAACACAATCCAACAGCTCCGTCCACTTTGTTTTTCTTGTCATGGTTTCCGGATCTTCTGGCTGCCACTTTTTACTTCTGTAAATCTCATTACGGTAAGCGGAAAGCATTGCCTTGGCTACCTCTCTGGTTATTTCATAAAATTTTCCATCAACTTTTGCATAAAATTTGTCATTGAATTTATATGGATGCTCTACATACATCGTCCGTTCCTCCTGAATTTGAAATTTGTTTCGTGTTCCAAATTCAGGAGCGGAGGAGACCGACTCCTTCTGATGTCTCTGATCATGCGTACTGATTTCCTTTCAGGCCACCAGATCAGGCAGACCTGTGGCTTATTGACCGGAAATCAAAATTTCAGGGCAACAAAAAAAGCCCCTCCGAGGTGCTAACCCGAAAGAGCTTTTCTAATAATCATATGAAGTTTTCCTGCTGTTCTTTTATTTCCAGCATAATCAGTATAACAGTCCAAAGTATCAAAGGTATCTCAAATACCTGCCGTAAAGTATCACTGATTCCTCTAAAAGTATCATCATTTGATACTTTTTGAATTGGCATAAAAATACACCGGAACTCACCAGCCCGATGTATGATCTCCCTATTTATTTAATGTGCCATGATCTTTCTCATGTTGAGCAATCGCCTGACGAATCAGATACAGTACTTCTCCATTGATAGAACGCCCCTCAAATTCAGCAAGACTTTTCAGTTTTCCATGCGTCTCAGAATCAATCCGAAGACCAAGATGTTTATCTTTTTCCATATGGCTTCCTCTCCATTTGATAAGTACAAAATAAGTTCATAATACAAGTACATTTTAAGTACAAAACATGGTAAAATCCCGTCTTCCGTCGTAGTACTATGAAAGTTCCGACGTTTTCAATTCTTCCAATGCATTTCAGATTGCTCAAATATCTTAAAAGGCTTGATTTTACTGGAAAATTTAATGTCCTTACAGGGCATTTTTTTATTGAAAATTTTTTTCGGTATGTTGTATAATAATAGTACTACATAGTACTCTATCAGGAGGGGCATATGGCATACTATTTACGGCAGGATAAAAAGAAAAAAGGGCTCTATCTCCAGATGTATGAAAGTTTCTGGGATAAAGAAAAAAAGCAGCCCCGTTCAAGAAATATTGAAAGCTTTGGTTACGTCTCAGAGCTTATCTCCGATGAGATCCCAGACCCTGTTTCTTATTACCAAAAATACGTGGCGGAAAAAAACAGGGAACACGCGGCCTCGGTTGCCGATGAAACCCGTCCCCGGGTCTTTGCCACACAGCTTGAAAAAAACATTGGTTACTTCCTTGTCGATTCTCTTCTTTCAGAACTGAACGTAAAAGAGACCGTCGATATCCTTGCGTTACAAAAACGGTTCCAGTTTAACCTTTATGATATGATTGCACAGCTGATCTATGCACGGATCCTTTATCCCTGTTCAAAATCCAAAACAGTATCTACGGTCTTCCCGCGTCTTTACCATAGCGTTCCTATTTCCGAGGATCAGGTTTATGATGGCTGTGCTTTCATCGGGGAATCCTATAAAAAATATATTGAACTGTTCAACCACTGCTATGAAGAGCATTACAGGCGGGATTTCAGCAGTGTTTTTTTTGACTGCACTAACTACTATTTTGAAATTGACCTCCCAAAGGAAGATAAACAAAAGGGGCCTTCCAAAGAAAACAGGCATGAACCGATCATTGGCCAGGCACTGCTTCTGGATGCAGACCTGGTTCCGCTTGCCATGCAGATGTATCCCGGAAATGAGTCAGAGAAACCGTACATCCGAAAAATCATACAGGAAATGAAGGAGCGTTATAAAGTTACCGGGAAAACCGTACAGGTTGCAGATAAAGGGTTAAACTGTGCAAGGAACATTTATGCTGCTGTCATAGAAGCCAGGGACGGATACATTTTTTCAAAATCTGTCCATGGAAAAGGACTGAGTGAAAAAGAAAAACAATGGCTGCTTCTTGAAAATGATGCCAATGTCTATACGGATTACCGGGATAAAAACGGGAAACTTCTATTCCGCTTAAAATCCTGTGTAGATACTTTTTCTTATAAATTCAAGGAATTGAATCCCGAAACCGGTGAAGAAAAAGTAATCTCTTTCCGTGTAAAAGAAAAACGCATCGTTTCCTATAACCCTTCCCTTGCCCAGAAGCAAAAAGCTGAAATCATGAAAATGGTTGACAAAGCTACCAACTATACCACTTATAAAAAAATGGCACGGGAGGATCTGGGATATTCCGTTAAATACATACAGATCACAAATACAGATAAAGATGGAAAAAGTAAAAAACCGGTAATTGAAATCAACCAGGCAAAGATTGACGAGGATCTGAAATACGCAGGGTATAATCTCCTGGTAACATCTGAATTAGATATGGAACCCTCACAGGTATACCACACGTATCACAACCTCTGGAAAATAGAAGAGTCCTTCCGTATAACCAAATCTTATCTGGATGCCCGGCCTGTTTATGTGCAAAAAAAAGAAACAATCTATGGGCATTTTTTAATCTGCTACCTTAGTTTGTTTCTTTTAAAGATTCTGGAAATCAAATGTTTCAAAAATAAAATCAATTCCTATGATCTTGTAAATTTTATGCGTGACTTCAGGGTTATTGACAAAGGCGATGGAACCTATATCAATATTTCTCAGAACCAAAGTGTTAATGAAAAAATCAAAAACCTTATCGGCTTAACCAATCTCGATGCACTGTATCTGACAGAAAAAGAGATCGAAAATATCTTTGAGTTCACCATGCTAATTGATAACTGAGTACTAGGTTTTGAGAGAAACGACGGAAGTCAGGTTACATACCTGCTATCTTAGCGGAAACGCACTATTTTGTCAAGCCAAAATGAAGAAAATGTGCTTCCATACTCATCTCGGCCAGCGCTCTTCCTTTTTCAAAAGCGGAGCAAACGCCTGATGTGGCTCGCTCTGATACCAGTAAGCCACGCTTGCCACATCGTCCTGCCGTTCAAAATTTCCCTTATGGCAGCCTCCGATCTGCTGAAGCGTCACGCGCAGATCCTCCTCAAACAGAATCGGATCCAGAATATGCCAGCGATAAAAGCCACGCTGCGGAAGTGTATCATCATTATGATACGCACTCCAGGCCCGCTCATCGTGTGTGGAATAATACGGATATCCGAGGAACGGCGTATTGTAATTCTGCTCCACCGTCTTCCCGTCCACCTGCTTTGCAAAGCTCCAGGAGCCGCCGAAATAGTCCTCCATCCCGGTTCCACAGATCGTCGGATATTCCTCATCTCCGTCAATATAGAACTTCATCTCACCTTCGCCATACCAGTAACGCTCCAGTGATGTATGGGCAATATACGTGCCGACATAATGTCCGCGTCCCTTCACGCCATCCAGAATCGTATAATCCTTCTGCAGCTGCGTCAGCTTCTCCCTGCGCCACTGTGCATGGAAGTATAAGGTATCCTCCGGCTGCTCATCCAGCTCCAGATAATCAACCTGATAAAAGAAGCACTCCAGCTCTGTCTCGTGCTGATTTTCCAGTGTGATCCTTGCCCGCTTTCCGAACGGCATCTGAAAATAGCAGTTAAAACCTCTCGCCGGAACCACGCAGATCGGAAGGGAATTGACGATACAGTCCCTGGCAAAGCCGCAGCAGAAGAAGTCCCCGAGCGGGCTCTCCACAGAAGGTGTCTCCTCATCATCCCAGTACATCCGCAGCACCAGATCGCGCAGAACATAATAGTCCTTTTCCGTCTGATCTGCTACCGTGATCCAGATATGATTGATCACGCCCGGCCCTTTGATATCTGCCAGCGTTGTCACGCTTCCGGAAGCAAGGTTTCGCAGACACGGAGAACCTTTTCTGGAAGGTCCCAGATTGCTGGGTGCCATCCCGCCCTTTCCTTTTTCGCCTGTCGGATTTTCTGCATTGACAGAACGGCTTCTGCCTCTTTTTGCTGTCGTCAGATCTGAAATACCACCAAATCCATTCATTTCTTTTTCCTCCTACAATTTACTTTTTTACAGCTTTTTCAGATAATAGTAACCAAACGCCGGAATATTAACCCCGCATGCCTTCATCTTCTGTCCAGAGATCAGGTCGACATACAGACCGTCATTTCCATTGATCCATGCCGTCTTGTCATACTCACTGAAATTAAACAGACCGTAAATTTTCTCTCCGTCATAAAATCTTCCGATACAGAGTACACCCTTTTCCCACGTCTCGACTGTCCATGTATCTGCATAGGAGACAAACGCCTTCTCTTCCTTGCGGATCTGCTCCAGCTTTTGCAGGCCAAGGAACATTTTCCCTTCTACGGTAGACAGATCGTTTCTCTTTTCTGCCAGATCCCAGTGCATCACGCCACGGTGAATGTAACGGGAATCTGCCACCTTGTTCGGATCATCCTTGTAGGTATAATCGTTGACCTGTGCGATCTCGTCTCCGCTGTAGAGTACCGGAATACCGGACTGCATAAACATATACGCATGCAGCATCAGATCCTTGCGGATTGCCAGATCCATCGCGGCCGGATCCTGCTCAAAACCGGCTTTTTCGATTCCACACATGGAAGCGGTCGTTCCGCAGAACCGCGCATCTCCGGTCACCGGATCGGCATTGTACAGCTCACCTCGGCTCGTGCTGTTTCCTGCATAGCCCTGGAAATAGTCATTCAGATACTGCTTGTGGGAGCGCTCCATCATGCCCTCCTGCTCCAGTGTCGCATAATCCAGTCCCCAGCCGATATCATCGTGGCAACGCAGGTAATTCAGAAATACATAATCCTTTGGCAGACTGTCCACGATATCCAGCTGCTTCTTTAAAAGGCTCACATCACGTGTCGCTACGGTATGCCAGGTCGTAGCCATCGTCGTCACATTGTAGAGCATGTGGCATTCCGGCTTCTCGACTGTGCCGAAATACGGAACGACCTTCTCCGGCTCCATGACTACCTCACCGAGCAGCAGAATACCCGGGCAGACGATCTCACCGATCATACGCATCATGCGCACAATCGTATGCACCTGCTGAAGATTCCGGCAGGTCGTACCGAGTTCCTTCCATATATATGGCACCGCATCGATCCGGACAATGTCGATTCCCTTATTTGCAAGGAAGAGGAAATTGTACATCATCTCATTGAACACGCGCGGATTGCGGTAGTTCAGATCCCACTGATACGGATAGAAGGAGGTCATGACAAAATGTCCGGCATCCGGAAGCCAGGTAAAGTTGCCCGGTGCTGTCGTCGGAAATACCTGAGGAACCGTCTGTTCATATTTTGCCGGAATATCCCAGTTGTCAAAGAAGAAATAACGGCCCATATACTCGCCATCTCCCTGACGCGCACGCTTCGCCCACTCGTGATCCTCTGAGGTGTGATTCATGACAAAATCCATGCAGACATTAATGTCCTTCTCATGGCAAGCTGCGGTCAGATGCTCCAGATCCTCCATTGTGCCAAGCTTTTCCTGTACCTTGCGGAAGTCTGATACTGCATAGCCACCATCGGAGCGCCCCTCTGGAGTATCCAGAAACGGCATCAGATGAATGTAGTTGACGCCACACTGTTCTATATAATCCAGCTTCTTCTGCACGCCCTTCATATTGCCTGCAAAATTGTCGATGTAGAACATCATGCCCATCATGTCATTCTGCTTGTACCAGTCCGGGCGTTTCTCTCTGCTCGCATCAGATGCACGCAGATCGGTATTTCGCTCCATGTAGAAGCGTTTCATATTGTCGCACAGCTCTGCAAACATGGAGCTGTTGCCATAAAGCTCCATATACAGCCAGCGCAGCTCCTCAAAGTGCCGGTCAAACCGCTTCCGGTACGTCGCTTCGATTGCATCCTCGCGTGCTTTTTGGGCTGCCTCTGCCTCGCGCAGTGCAGCCACCTTCTCAGCTGCCGCCTTATCCTCAGCTGTCATCGTGATCGCCACGGTCGGCTGCTGTAATGTCTCCTGCTTTGTTGTCTTTTTTCTCGTTCTTTTCATCTTCTATCCTCTCCCTCCAGAATCGGAAGCATGATGCCCTGTTTCTCCTTTATATCAGTCTCTGGCAGTGGAAGCGTCGTCCCGCCGTCCTGAAAGACAATCGGCAGATCCACAATATCCTCCACCGCTTCTCCATTCAGAAGCCGCATCAGACAATCAACACTTGTCTTTGCGATTATCCCGGTATCCTGATAAATACTCGACACAAATGGCTGTCCGGTATTCATCCAGCGCAGCCCGTCATAACCAATCACCTGCACATCCTCCGGGACACGCAGGCCCATCTGCTCCAGCTCCTCCTGAATGACGATCGCCAGATGATCTGTACCTGCAAAAATTCCGTTCGGCCTTCCATTTTCCGTCATCTGATTATTCATATGTGCCTGCAATACACTTCCGATCAGGCTGCGTGCAGAAAAGGATGAGTACACGGACGGTACCTGCTTCTCGGAAAACGTAATGCTTGCATATGGAATCTCGTTTTCTTCACAATACCCTTCAAAGCCAAGTCTGCGCTTTCGCACCTCATTGTCCACTGACATAATGGTCTGCACAAGCAACAGATTCGTCGCACCTCGCCGAACCAGATTCTCTGCTGCCATACGTCCGCCCAGATAATTATCTCCGGATACACACGGGATATTTTTTGAAAAACGACGCTCAATCGACACAAATGCCAGTGTATCATCCAGATATTCCTCCACATCACTGAACGTAACACCAATGATACCGTCGACCTTGTTGGTTCTGGCCATTTCGATATATTTGATCTCTTTCTCTTTCTCGCCGTCTGAAATACACAGCAGTGGCTGTTTATCATAGGCAGAAAGTGCATGCTCAAGCCCCTGCAGCAGCAGGCTGTAAAACGGATTGGTAATATCAGGCAAAATGACGACGACATAGTCGGTGCGCTGTGTACGCATCTTCCGGGCAATCCCATTCACCTGATAGCCAAGCTTCTGAATCGACTGCTCGACCCGCTGCCTCCGCTCTTCACTTACATTTCCGCCATTAATGACATTGGATACCGTTCCTACCGATACACCTGCATCCATCGCCACATCTTTGATTGTTGCCATCCCTGTATGTCCTCACTTCTTTTCCGGTATTCGAATTTTTTATCTGTTCAACTATTTGTTCTTTGGCGCCTTTATTTCAATACGCACCACTTTGCAGCTCCTGGAGCCGCATCTCCGCGCAGCTTAAGCGTTTTTCCAAGTACATTTTCCTCGGTCTCAATGGTGCCGCAAAGCCGTCCGCCGTCCGCCAGGATATCCAGCATCTCCTGGTCGATCACAACTGTCATATCAAGCGGCTTCGCTGGATCAAACACACCGCGCAGCTCTCCATCCAGCTCATGCTTCCGATCGGTGTCCACCCAGAGCTCTCCATGTGTAAAATCTACCCGGATCGTCGTCTCTCCGATCTCAAGAAGCTCCGTTCCTGTCATTCCGGCATTCCAGCTAAGCACAACCTCCCTTGCTTCTCCTGCAATGAAAATGGTCTCATTTTGCGGAAGCACCTCCCAGCTGCCGCGCAGAGCATGCAGCTCCTCTGCCATGGAAAATGCCAGCTGCAATCCGTCCGCTCCGTCCTTCAGGCAGATTTCCTGCGGAATTCCCATTGCGCCGCGATACCAGCCGTTTGCATTATCCAGCCGCACCCACGGAACGAGTAATACTCTCTCTCCAACATTTACAAAATTCTGTGCGGCATAGGCCCGTCTGCTGAAATAGGCCATCTTCCGCTCCGTCTTCGTCTGGAAGGTATAGCCGTCAAAGCTGCCGATCTGATAATAACCGTCCGCAGACCAGAATACCCATTCCTTCTTATCTGTCCCCTCTACCGGAACCTCGATCAGAAGCGGACATTCCCACATCCCTGGTACCATCATCTTCTGCGTCTGCTCCCAGTGAAGTAAATCGGCAGAGCGCAGGATCAGAAAATCATTTTCCTCCAGGTACATAATCATCACATAGGCGTTTGATTCCGCATGCCAAAATACCTTCGGGTCGCGGTTTTCCCCGACAATCCACGGAACCAGCTCTTCGTCACGCTTATGAATGGTTTTCGCTCCGTCCGTTGACCACATCAGCTTCTGTGTGAAGAGATTGCCTGCTTCCTTCGACCACTCGTTCATCCCTCCTGCCGCTGTATAGAAAAACAGCAGTGCATCCTTTCCGTAACCGGCTGTATTTTTTTCATCAACCATCGCACAGCCCGAATACATCGTGCCGTACTCATCCGGCGTGCTTGCCACCTCCTGCTCTTCCCAGTGCATAAGGTCCGTACTGGTGGCATGTCCCCAGGACATATTCTGCCATTCCGTCGAATACGGATTATACTGATGGAACATATGATAAACGCCATCCACATATACCAGTCCGTTCGGATCGTTCACCCAGCCGTATGCCGGTGTGTAATGCAACCGCGGGCGGTACGGATAATCATTCTGCGGACGCGTCTTCTCCTGGCGGATATCAACGCCATCCAGATACTCCTCGCCCTTTTCACTGACAATCCGAAGCTCTTTTCCAAGATACTCCGTCGCCTTCCATACCCCGTAAAAATCAATATGCTCTTTTCCGAGGGAAACTTTCATCTCCTGGATTTTCTGATCCCCGTCATATACCGACACCCAGACCATTTCTCCGGACATATCCACCGGAAACCAGAGATACTTCTCACTCACTGTAATATCCATAAACGTTCCTCACGCTATTTTCTCCACAAGCTGAAATTATATGGCTCTTTTGCAGGCTCTGCATCCTTGTAGCTCAAAAGCTTTACCCCCTGCTCCTGTAAAAAGCTAAGAACCGTCGGATCATTATAAAACTCATAGTCATCCTCCCGTTCCCACGCAATAAATTCCCCGGAATAATTGTGATTTCCGGTCATCTTCATCTCATCTGAGGTCTTTGCCGGATGCAGCACCAGCTTGTACTGGCCCTCCAGCTTTCGGATCTCTTTTTCGAACAGCGTCCGGTCATGAGAAAACTTATCGCTATCCGGAAGCATCCGGTTGTAATAGCGGTGGTTGATCAGCCCCTCTTCCTCCACCCACCGGTCAAATTTTTCTGCCAGTCCCGGAATGTCTCCCTCCGGCATCATATGAGAATCAATATACGCAATCGGGAAACCCACCTTGCGCAGCCGCTCCAGCTGATACTTGTATTCGGTAATAATCTCATCCAGATCCGGCTTTGCCGCTGCCAGCTCCAACACGTCCTGGTAAAAAACGCCCCGGTGATCGATCAGACTTTTCACTTTCTCCTTCGGCGCTACCGGTCCCCATACGACCCGATCCCATTCTGCGTTAATCACACTGTGCATACCAAACGTGACATCCTTACTGGATGCAAGCATTTCCGCTGCCTCCTCCAGATATGGTGCACATGCCATCACGGATACATTTTTTACAATTCCTTTTTTCGACACTTCATAAATCGCCTGGTTCGCCGAATGGCTGGACCCAAAATCATCTGCTCTTGTAATTAAAGCTTTATCTAACATAGTAATCTCCATTCTATCCCCGTTGGCAAAGCGGGAGCATCCTCCCTGCCAACTGCTCAGCACTGCGCACATCTGAATCAGGAAATGCTTACTCTGCCTTCACACAGATGTGGGCAAGGTTCTTACCGAATCAGGAACAGCTCTGCTTCCATCTCACCGGAAAGTTCAATACTTTTCACAAGTTCCCCGTTTCCCGGGACATAATAGCAGGCTGTATCTTCATTAACTGCGATCTCCAGCACACCACGGTCTGCCAGAATCGTCATATTTCTGATTTCCAGGATGTCAAGACGGTTCATAAAGGTAAATGCCAGCTTTTTCTTTTCGGCATCCCATTCAATCCGTTCGCCGCAGATCCACAGTGCGAAAGACGTATCCTCGGAAAAAGTCAGCTGCAGCAGCATCGCCCCGTCCTCTTCCCAGCAAAATTCCATCGGTTCCTTCTGAACCGTCCGCCGCCACAACGGAATCTTCTGCTGCTGCAGCTCCCGGCACAGCGGTTCGGATAAGACATATTCACCGCCGTCTTTTTGAAGCTGCATTTCTCTCGGAGCGCCCATCAGGCCGCGATGATTGTAATACGGCTGCGTATGTCCGCGCAAAAACGGAATCTGGAGGACACGTCCATCCAGATTGGCGACCGTCTGTGCCGCATAGACCTTCTCGCTTCCGTAAAATCTTCTTCCCGGCTGTGTCGCGGTGAACTGCATGCCGTCAAATTCTCCCACCAGGTAAAATCCGTCCGGTGTCCAGAACAGCCATTTTTCTTCACCGGTACTTTGTACTCTCAGCCGGACAAGATCCGGACATTCCCATGCCTCCGGAATCACCAGACTCTGCGTCTGCCTCCAGTCCTTCATATTATCCGAGACAAAAATTCCGAATTCATGCCCATCGAGAAATAATACCATAAACCAGTGCTTTTGTCCAAACCTGTATACCTTTGGATCCCGGTTTTCAAAAATCTGATTTGGCAGTATCTCACCCAGTGTCTGAAAATGTGTTCCATCCTCGCTCCACGCGATTTTCTGACACATCTTCTTCCCGCGGCTCCATACGCTGCGATTTCCGGCACAGGTATAATAGACCACCAGTGCATCCTCCGGCACTTCCGGGAGCTCACCCTCATGCAAAATGGCACTTCCGGTAAAAGCCGGTCCGTCTGCCTCCGGGAGCAGTGCCTCCTCCAGCTGCTGCCAGTGCAGCAGATCGCTGCTCACTGCATGCCCCCAGCTCATATTGTTCCACTGAACACCAAACGGATTGTGCTGAAAATACAGATGATAGCTTTCCTGATACCAGCACGCTCCGCAGACATCATTCATCCATCCGCTTTTCGGTGCAAAATGAATCCATGGCTGAAATGGCTCTGTATTTGGCAGGAGCTCATCCGACTGCAGAAACGGAACCGGCCGGTCCTCCTCATGCACAAGCGTCAGTACCGAACCCTTCCATCGTTCTACCGGAAGCTCCGCATAAAAATCCGGTGCCCCGGATCCATAATCCACAAAAAGGCCCGCCTGGAACTGCAGCACTGCGGTCAGTTCCTGGTAAAGCCACACATTTTTTTCGACTGCATCTTTTCTGATCGGTATCCGAAGATAATTTTTTTCAATTAAAACCCGCTGATTCATGCGTTTTTCTCCTTGCATCTTCGTATTATCTCTGCCAAATAAACAGCTTTGCTGTATGCAGAAAAGGGCAATGCATTTTTACTAAATTGCTGCATTGCCCTTTTTCTTGCTTATACATTCATCAGGATTTTACTGCTCCTGCAACAACACCTGCAATAATATACTTCTGCAGCACGACATATAAGATAATAATCGGAATAATCGACATCACAAGGCCTGCCAGAAGCAGATCCATCTGATTTGAATAAGTACCCTGGAACAGCGACATCGCTACCGGAAGGGTATATACCTTCTTGTCGGTCAGTATCAGGCTCGGCAGCAGGTAATCGTTCCACAAAGACAGGACATACAGGATGACCAGTGTCGCCGTCGGCGCCTTCAGCAGTGGAAATACGATGGAGAAATATGTCCGGAACGGGCCTGCACCATCAATGTGCGCCGCCTCCTCCAGTGCCAGAGGAACACTTTCCTTGATAAAGCCATGATACATGAATACCGCCATTGAGACAGAAAAGCCCAGATGCATGAAAATCAGCGTATATCTGTGATTCAGCAGATGGAACATGCCGCCGTAAATGGAGATCAGCGGGATCATGACTACCTGGAACGGAATGACCATCGAAAACATCATCAAAAGGAACAGGAGTTTATTGATCTTCCAGTCTTTTCTTACAAAGATGTAAGCGCACATGGAAGAAAACAGAATGATCAGAAGGACACTGATACCTGTTACTAGAAAGGAGTTCTTAAATACATTCAAGAAATCCAGTCTCTGGAAAGCTGTGATGTAGTTGTCAATCGTGAATCCCTTCTTGCCGCCGAAGCTGAGCGGCAGCTTTGTAATATCACGCTTATCCTTAAAGGAGTTCAGCACGATCATGAAAAACGGAAACATATAAAACAGGAACAGCAATACCGCAACCACCGTACGGATAATCGGTCTTATTTTGCTGGATTCTACACTTCTTCCCTCATCCATTACGCTTCTACCTCCTTCCGCTTATTCATAACAGCCTGAGAAACTGCAATAATCGCCGTAAACAGGAACAGAATGACCGCCTCGGTCTGACCCGGTCCGTAGGACTTTGTCACAAATGCCTTGTTGTATACGTACATTGCCGCCATAACGGTAGAACCGAACGGGCCGCCCTCAGTCAGGGCAAGGTTCAGATCGTAAACCATGAAGCAGCGGGTAATTGTCAGGAACAGACAGATCGTAAAGGAGGAACGCATCAGCGGGATGACAATGCTTCTTGTCACCTGGCTCTCCGTACATCCGTCGATCTTGGCAGCCTCGCGCAGGTCGGCAGATACACTTGTCAGTCCTGCGATGTAGATCAGCATCATGTAACCGGACAGCTGCCATACCGTTACGATGATCAGTGCGATAAATGCGGGTACCGGGGAGGACAGCCAGGACTTGGATAAAAATCCGATGCCTGCGTTCTTACCGATATAAACCAGAATGGTCTTGAAAATGAACTGCCAGATGTAGCCAAGTACGATTCCTCCGATCAGGTTCGGAACGAAGAAGCCTGCACGGAAGAACTTTTTGCCACGGAGCTTTCCGGTAACCAGCAGTGCCAGAAGAAATGCTACGACATTGACCAGAACCACGGACACAACCACATAGATCAATGTCAGTCCGAGTGCCTGCCAGAAGCCGGTATCCTTAAATAGCTCAGCGTAATTCGCAAGTCCTACAAACGGCTTTGACTTGGAAAGGCCGTCCCAGCTCGTAAAGGTCAGATAAAATCCGTATAAAAACGGGATAATAACTACTGCCATGAAGGCAAAGACTGCCGGTCCTGCAAAGGCCAGAAACAGTCCCGTATTTTTTAAAGACTCATTTTTTTTATTCATAATTCCCTCTCTTAATCGAAGAATAGCTGCCGCCACCGCCGACAGCAGCTATCATCAGCCGTTCAAGCTCTGTATGTCCATTGAATCGGTTCGGAATTATTTTGCAAGTCCGGTCCAGTAATCCTGAATCTCCGTTGCGAAGGTAGCGCGGTCGGTCTCACCTGCGAAGTACTTCTGCATGTAAGCACCAACGGTCTGCCAGTGATCTCCCGGGTAGGAGTACGGTACGTTGATGACTTTGCCTTCCTTCACGTAGTTCTGAACGCTCTGTGCCAGCATGTTGGTAACATCCTTGTCGATATTCGTGAATGCCGGGATCAGGGAGCACTGCTCGATCAGAACGCTCTGGCCTTCCTCAGACTCAACAAGCCAGTTCAGGAAATCCTTCGCTGCTGCCTGCTGCTGCTCATCATTGCACTCCTTGTCGATCATGACCTGCTTCGTTGCGCTGCCGCAGATGGAGCTGTTTACTGCTTCGTTCTCAGAGGTCTCATTCTGCATTACCGGCATGATACCGATCTCTGTGCCGTCTTCAATATAGGAAGAAATCTCTGCCCATGCCCAGTTACCATTGAAATAAAAAGCTACTTCGCCTTCTGCCAGGTCTGCGCAGTTCGTAGCGTAGTCCGCTGCGAGCGGGTCATCCTTATTGATATTGTACTGAGCCAGAAGATCGAAGGTATCCATCAGAGCTGTGAATCTCTGGTTGGACATCAAATCTACGTTACCAGCCTTCAGGTCATCGATGAACTTGGAAGTTGTCTCCATCGTGCTGTCCTGCTCCTCATATACCTGTGTGAGGTAATGTCCTCCAAGAGCATAGTCCTCCATGTTCAGTGCTACCGGATACTCCATGCCGTTCTTAACGAGCTTCTCCAGCAGAACTGCCAGATCATCCATGTTCGTTACAGAAGACGGATCCCACTCTTCGCCGAGGGTCTCTTCGATCGCGGTCTTATTGTAAATCAGGCCACGGCCCTCAATGCAAAACGGGAAGCTGTAAAGCTTGCCATCTACAGATACACCGTAGGTCTCACCACCGTTTGCTGCCCAAGACTCATTGCTTAAGTCTGCACCATACTCCTCGCAGATATCAGTTACGTCCTGTACATCGCCCATGATCAGGGTCGGTGCATTGTTCGCTGCATATCTGGCTGCGATCTCCTGAGACGGTGAACCGCTGTCGCTGATCGTATAAACATCCAGTGATGCTCCGGTCAGCTCGCCCCACTCTGCTGCTGCATCTACCAGGTAATCCTGGAGCTCACTCTTTGTGTTCAGCATTGTGATGGAAACCCCATCGTAGCTTCCTGCCTCGTACGCAGAAGCGTTCACGTTCACGTTCACGCCCATAAGGCCAACCATCATGCTCAGTGCCATTGCTGTTGAAACTGCTTTTTTCATATTCATCCTCCTGTTTTTTTCTGTTGCTTGTTTTGTTGAAATGAGTTATTTTATGCCGTTCTTTTGAATCATTTCATTTCTTGTTTTTTGCAACATTTATTGTGATTACAGAATAGCACAATCTTTTTCTGATATCAATACACAATTATGTACAATATCGTCTCCTGTTTTTTGTGCACTTTTAACCTGTTTTCGTTTTCTGTTTCGTATTCCGGTTTTTGAACGTTCATTTTCATTCTTTCGTTTTTTATTATGAATATTCATTTCTTTTGAATTTTCTGAATTGAATAAACGAAAAATTCATTTTTTTCGTTGCAATATGCCCCTTAATAAAAGTATACGAATGCCCGCTTGATTTACTTGCAGGATGCCAGCTGAAATGATACGATGAAAGTAGCTAGGATTGCGAGAGCACTGATGCAGATTCAGGATGCCTATATAAACAGGCATCCGCATCATATCCCTCTTCTGTTTATGATGGATGTCATCCACGGCTACCGCACGATTTTTCCGGCTCCGATCGCGCAAGGCGCTTCCTTTGACCCGGAGATAAGCAAAAGGGCTGCTTCTGTCGCCGCACGCGAGACATCTGCCGCAGGAATCCACGTTGTCTTCTCTCCGATGGTTGACCTCGTCCGCGACCCGCGCTGGGGGCGTGTCATGGAGTCCACCGGCGAAGATCCATATCTGAACAGCCGCTTTGCTGCGGCACAGATCCATGGCTTTCAGGGCGACGATATGAAAGAGGATGGGAAGGTGTGCGGCTGTATCAAGCATTTTGCCGGATATGGCGGTGCCGAGGCCGGAAGGGAATATAATACCGTACAGGTCTCAGAGCATACGTTCCGTGAGTATTACCTGCCCTCCTATGAAGCCGGAATCAAAGCCGGAGCCGGTATGGTCATGACAAGCTTCAACACCGTCAACGACATCCCTGCCACAATTAACCAAAAGCTCATGCGTCAGATGCTCCGTGAGGAGATGGGCTTTGACGGCGTACTGATCTCCGACTACGCTGCAATCCTTGAGACAGTCGCACATGGTGCTTCCTCCGATAAAAAAGATGCCGCACACAAAGCACTGCTCGCCGGTGTCGACATCGATATGATGACCGGCTGCTATGCCGGGGAGCTTGCAAAGCTCGTAAAAGAAGGCACGATTCCGGAGTCACTGATCGACGAGAGTGTCCTGCGCATCCTGCAGCTGAAAAATCAGCTCGGTCTCTTTGAGCATCCGCATAAGGATGCCGACCCGGAAAAAGAAGCCCGCTATATCCTCTGTCCGGAACATCGCGCGCTGGCCCGCGAGGCAGCTGCCGCTTCCTGCGTACTGCTCAAAAACGACAAAGTGCTGCCGATCCGCCCATCCCAGAAAGTAGCTTTTATCGGGCCGTACATCGACAATTACGAGATTTGCAGCAGCTGGGCCGTCACCGGACATCCAGAGGACTCCGTCACGATCCGACAGGCCGCTAAGGAACTGCTCCCGGACTCTGACCTCACCTTTTGCCACGGCACGACGCTTCTTCCGCGTGACCACGTCTTTGCCGGCTTTGCAGAGCCAAATCGCGCCGAAGAATTTTATGCCGACGTGTTTGCGGATCCGGAAAAGGCACTGGCAGATGCAGTCGCGGCCGCTAAGGCTGCTGATGTCGTCATTCTGTGTCTTGGAGAGCATTACCTCCAGACCGGCGAAGCGACCTCACGCACTGAGCTTTCCCTTCCGGAGAATCAGATGGAGCTGTTTTGCGCAGTAAAGACAGTCAATCCAAATGTCGCCGTTGTGCTCTTTAACGGACACCCGCTGCTTCTTGACGAGCTCTCCCGTAATGCCGCTGCAATTCTCCAAGCATGGCTTCCGGGTACTGAGGGCGGTCATGCGATCCTTGATCTTCTGACCGGTACAAAAAATCCATCCGGAAAGCTTCCGATGACATTTCCGCGGAATATGGGACAGATTCCGATTTACTACAACCATTTTTCTACCGGGCGTCCGCTGACCGGAACAGATCCACAGCGTTTTGTCTCCAAATACACCGATACGCCAAACACACCGCTCTTCCCGTTTGGATACGGATTAAGCTATGCAGAGTTCTCTTATTCTGATGTGAGCCTTTCTTCCGATTCTCTGACGAGCGAAGATTCCATCACTGCATCCGTACAATTAAAAAATACCGGTGCATGCACCGGTACGGAAGTCGTACAGCTCTATATTCAGGATGTTGCCGCGAGCACGGTTCGCCCGGTTCGGGAGCTGAAAGGCTTTACACGTATCACCCTGACTCCTGGTGAGACACAGACCGTCTCCTTCCGGATTTCCGAGGCAGAGCTGTCCTTCCACCGGGCAGACGGCAACTACGGCACAGAGCCGGGTGCCTTCCGCGTATGGATCGGCGGCAGCAGTGCCACGGAAAACGGAACAGGATTTACTTTACGTTGAGCTTTTCTTTAAAAAAATCTGCGATGATTTTCCAGACTTCTCTCTGGAAAAAGTGCAAATCTGCGTGATCCGCGCCCTCGATGGCGATCAGATCCGCATCTGCGCCCGCTTTGGTCAGCGCCTCATACATCGCCTCGCCCTGTGTGTACGGTACCGTATGATCATTGGTGCCGTGCAGCAGTAAAAATGGCGGGGCATCCTTTGTCACATAGCTGATCGGGCAGGCCTTCATCGCCTCCTCTTCATGCAATGCCGCGTTTTTTCCAAGCATCAGAGATTCCGGCGCAGCCATCATCTCCACATCGGAAAGACGCGGCATTTTGCTGATATCCGCCGGAAGATACCACGGGCAGGCTGCCTGCACCGCACTGCTGTACTCCAGGTAATCCCCCTTGTCAAATTCCTTATGGCCACCGGTCAGAGCTGTCATAACCGTCAGATGTCCTCCGGCTGACTCTCCCATCACACCAAAGCGCTCCGGATCGATGCCATAGCGCTCACTGTGTGCCTTCAGATACCGGATCGCCGCCTTTACATCCTCAAGCTGTGCCGGGAATACCGCCTCGTTACTCGTGCGGTACTGTACGCTCGCCACGACAAAACCCTCGCGTGCCAGATCACAGAGGTATGCCAGATGTGCGCTCACACTCATCTGCAGCCACGCACCTCCGCAGATCCACACGATACATGGACGTTTTTCCGTGTGCTCCGGATAAATAACATCCAGCTTCAGATCCCGCACCGTATGCCCAAACCACGCATCTACCTGTGCGAACGCCACATCCGTGCTGACGACGTACTGCGGCTCTTTGACTGCTACCTGAATTACTTTTTTCATGAAATGAGTCCTCCTTAAAGCATCTATCAGCCATTGCACTCATTCGTACTAATTATAATATGGTATATCAGCAAAAACAATCGTGGCAATATAACATTTTGCTTACTTTATAAAAATGAACAATTGAGAATCTATGTTACTTTAAAAAGAATGAACAATATTCTTTTGTTCAAAACTGAATATTGTTCAAATATCAAATTTATGGACAAATTCCTTAAAGCCTTATTTTATAAGGTTTTTATGTGTTTTGTATAAAGTTCAAATTTTTCGAGAGTTTTTAGCACATCTTGGATTCCCCAACTCACTTTTCTCACAATAATTCACATACACCATCGGCTCCATATCTTTTGGAAGCTCCGGATCATAGGCTTTCAGTCTTTCCATCAATACACCTGCACGAACAGATAAGCCTGATGGAAAAGGGAGATTCCACCAGGCTCTTTCAAATCTACTCTTCCGTTTCCGGAAAAGACGGCTTATATCGTTTGTTTGCAGATTGTGGCACTACGATTTCAAAAAAATAATATCCAAGATACCGGAGAGCTACTTTTTTCTTCCGGTAAAAACTTGCCCGGCTCATCCCCAGTTCAAGCATAATTTCCATATCTGTCATTTTTCTGTGTCTGCAGAAGCAGCCATAAAGCACATCATAATATTCGGTTCCAAAATTCGGGGTAAAATATTTTACCAATGTCATTGCCCGGTTGACCATATCGCAAAGTCCATAGATTAGAATGATATTGTTTACTTCTTTTTTCAGTTTTCCTAAATTCATGCGGTAATCGTAAGAATCCATATACTGAAGAGCATAAGCCATGTTCTCATTGATCTTTTCCTGACACTCCTGCTCTAATTCATCCAGAACCATCTGATTTTCCAAAATCAAGTCCTGATAATTGTTCATCAGTTCCTTGATTTTTCCATAGTACAGGTTCATTCTTTCTTCTGTATGGCGTGCTGCATTTAAGGTTACTTCTTTAAACGATCTGATCGCATAATCTCTTTCTGTCATTATCAAAATCTCCTTTTCGTATTGAATCGTCTTTCTCTGACGTTCTACACTCCCATCCCTGTGATTTTGACGGAAGCTCAATAAGAATTATTCTTGAGCAGGGCCACATCTGCATAGACAATATAGTGGGTATATTGTTTCATGGACATAAATGTAATGCCCTTATATGTCAATCTGAAAAGAGCAAAAGGGAAAGGTCAGCTCTTCTGCAGATCCTGTTTTCTTTCTTAAATCTTTACGCACTCTTGCGTTCCATAAACCACTTATCAAATTCATAATATAAATGGCATTCCTTACCATCTACCAATACCGTATACATGATTCCAGTACCACCTGCCTTACGACTCGCACATCGTTCTTTTGATTTTACTTTATCAATGATGTACTTCGTTCCATCTTCCCAGATAAATTCTACGGGCATCATAACACCATCAGTACTAAATTTTACGGTTACTTCAACATATACTTTATAATTTTCCAAAGAACTTACCTCCCATTAAAATATCCTACTGGATGTACCGTGTGGGATTTCTGTGCATCCAAACTTAATAAGACTTTATCCTGATACATAAATGCTCTCTGGACACTGTGATAACCAAACCGTCGTCTGATTTCATCTACTGCTCTGTCTAACTTCTCCTGTTTTTCTCGACGTTGTTCATTCATAAACAAATCTAACTGCACCGGTACTGTTCCCATCACCAGATCATCAGCACGAATGCCAAGGCTTCTGATCGGACGTGACCAATGATAATTTTCCTTGAATAGCTGATAAACTGCTCTCATAATCTCATCTGTAATGTCAGTGGGTTCTTGAATTTTTTTCTGTCGTGAAAAATGATACAACTCATTGTCCCGGATAGAAATTGACACTACATTACATTTAAAACCATGTTTCCGCAGTCTGGCTGCGACACTTTCTGCCAATGCCATCAGAATAATCTGTACATCCTGATCATTTTCCAGATCTCTGGGTGTCGTTGTACTATTGCCAATAGACTTTATAGGTGCCTGATATCCTTCTGCTGAAACTGGCGAATCATCCCAGCCATTCGCAAATGAATAAATGACAAGTCCCATTTTCCCAAGCTGCCGTTCCAGAAAACTTGGATCTGTTCTTGCCAGTTCTCCGATTGTGCGAATACCATATTTCTGTAAAGTTCTATTCGTTGATCTTCCCACATATAGAAGATCTGACACTGGGAGTTTCCAAATCAAATCCTGATAATTTGCTTTATTAAATTCGGTTATTGCATCCGGTTTCTTGTAGTCGCTTCCGAGCTTAGCAAAAATTTTATTCCATGAGATTCCAACACTTACAGTTATTCCCAATTCTTTTTTTACTCGTCTGCTTATCTCTTCCGCAATCATTTTTCCGTTGTTTTCTTCGTCAAGCCATTTATTTTTCATTGACAGTCCCATTCTGTCCAGAAGTACCGAGTAAAGGACTTTAGCTGATAAAGACAGTGCGGAAAATGCTTCATCTAATAATAATATTCTTGGAATCCGGATAAAACTGAACTGATCAGCCTGAGTGCCATAATAGTATTCAAAATTCATACTGTTATCTCACCTCTTTTCCATTGATCCAGAAGTTCCAGAATTACACTTTCCATATCCTCCGCCGTATATTTATCAGAGAAGTAATTTCTCAGTTTTTTCTCTGATAACGTGATTTTTTGTTCCTGCTTCCTTCCAGGCTGACTGTTTACCAGTATGGAGATCATTTTCGCCTGCGTCATCGGTCCTGCTTCAAGTGCTGTGCGGAGTGCCGCTACCTGAACTGCTTTAACCGTACCATTTTCCTTGATGTATTCAAATAACCATGTTTGAATCTCTTTGTCAATATAGGAAATGTCAACCGCAACAGTAAACTGCAGACGTTTCTTATCTACATAATCAAGAAGGTCTGGAATGAGTTCCGTAAGTCGGATATACCTTCTAACTTGATTTTTACTTTCTCCTACCTGCTGTCCAATTACCGCTGCTGTTTCTGACCTCCACCCATTTTGGGTGTAAGTGGAATCTGCTATATCATTTCTGGCACCTTGCCTCTTCATCGCATCCATTTTCATCTTATATGCAAACGCCTTTTCACTTGGAAGCAATTCTTCTCGTTGGATATTGGCATCTACCATTATGACAATGGCTTCATCGTCTTCCATATCCCGCACAATAGCCGGTATTGTCTCCAGTCCAGCTTTTATGGCTGCGTGCATTCTTCGATGCCCGGATATCATCTCATAGCTGTTATTCTTATCTGGCCTTACTAAAACAGGTGTCAGCACACCATTCTGTTTAATACTCTTTACCAGGTCATCCATCTTATCGTCATCCAAAACTTTAAATGGATGATTTGCAAAGCTATGTATTCTGCTAATCTCAATATCTGTTGCACTTTCCTCACCGGACACTCCCAGCAGTTCATCTATACTGGGCATCTTTATTTTGTCTGCGCTTTTACTCTTCATTTCTCAATACCTCCTTTGCAATCGTCTCATATGCTTTCGCTACTTTTCCATTCAGGCAATGGGAAAAGATGCTGACGCCTTCTGCACTTGTTTCAGCTGCTTTCACTGACATAGGAATCACCGTATCAAAAATCTCTATCTTTTCTCCATAAGCTTCGCGCACTTTACCAGCCACATCCTTTGCATAATTTGTGCGGAAATCTACCATTGTGAGAAGGATTCCTTCAAATATCAGCTTCCTATTCAACCGCTTCTTCACCATTGCAATCGTATGTATCAGCTGCTGAAGACCTTTCACCGGAAGGTAAGCTGCCTGTACTGGAATCAACACGGAATCCGCAGCTACCAGTGCATTGATTGTCATTAGTCCCAAGCTTGGCATACAGTCAATCAAGATATAGTCATACTCCGTTCTCACAGCCTCAATATATTCCTTCATAATCAGTTCCCTGCTCATCACATTCCCCATTGTTACTTCCAATGCAGACAATTCGATATTTGCCGGAAGCAAATCTACATTTTCTTTATGATGCAGAATGCCATCTGTGATCTCAAATTCTTTTTCATTGATGATAGCCATCATAATTGTGGCAAGTGTAGTTCCTATTTCGTCCGGTTCTACATAACCAAGACTTGCTGTAAGACTCCCCTGTGGATCTGCATCAATCAGCAACACTTTCTTTCCCTGTCTGGCAAGTCCAATTCCAAGATTTACGGTTGTGGTGGTTTTTCCAACTCCGCCTTTCTGGTTTGATATTGCGATTACTCTACACATAATTTTCCTCCTATTTTGCTGCCGTTTTCTGCGGTTTCCATTGATTTAACATGCTCAGTATCTCTTCTTTCATTTCTGCCGGGGTATATGATTTTGGGAAATACCGATACAGTTGTTCGTTGTTAAACATCACTCTGGTAATTTCCCCTTTTTTGATCTCACCCATGATCTCTCTCATTTTTGTTCCCGTCAGCTTTTTCTCCCGGCTTAATTTCTTCATTCTCTGTGCCTGAGAAATGGATGGAACTGCCTGTGTATACTCCATAGCATCTATAAATTCCTTTTGTTCCTCTATCGTTAAATACGAAAGTTCCACAGCTGGGTTAAATGAAAGTTCACCGTTATCCAGCTTTTCCAGTAACTCAGGAATCAAATCCGTCAGTTTCAGATACCGCTGTACCTGTTTTGCGCTGTCACCAAATTCTTCACCAATGATTTCTACTGTCTTTTTTCCTTTCAACGGGTAGTCAGACTGGCTACTTTTTCTTCTTCCTCCGGTTCGCTTCATAGCTTCGTTCTTCATCTTATAAGCAAAAGCCTTTTCACTGAATGTTATCTGCTGCCTCTGTAAATTGGAATCCACCATATTAATTACTGCTTCATCATCTGACATGACTCTGATAATGACCGGCACCTTCCTGTAACCAAACTTTTCAGCAGCTGCCTTTCTTCTGTGTCCGGAGATAATCTCATAAACACCATCTGGAATCGGTCGTACAATCAGTGGATTTATGATTCCGTATTTCTCAACACTCGCACTGAGCCGAATCATTTCCTGATCCATCCGAACCTTAAATGGATGGTTCTTAAAGGTCCGCAGACGTTCCAGCTGAATCTCTATGATTTTTTCGCCATCTTCTGGAACTGATGCCACTGTATCCATATTTTCCTCCATTTCTTATCTGCAACAGAAAAAGCCTGTCCAGATAGATTTCTTTTTAAAATCTGATCCAAACAGGCTTACTGTTGACCTTAGTTTTCACTAAGCAAAGATTCTATTGTATTCACGCCTAATAACTTACCGCCGGATATTTCCCTTCCTCTTTTTTCTTATCTGAGCTTGAATTTACATCCACTTTCTCAAATAAACAGCTGGCTTTTCTCTTTTATTAGAATTTCGATTTATTTCCAGCTATTATACCAGCAGTGCGTTTTATTAGACAGCGGCTAATAGGATTCTTCCCGTATTAGCTGATATTCCATTCCTTTTTCCCTCTGAAAAAACAAAAAAACGGAAATTATATTAGAAATTTTTCTAATACTTTCCGCTTTTGATAGGACGTCCCGTGCGGGAATCGAACCCACATCTAGTGCTTAGGAGGCACTTGTTCTATCCATTAAACTAACAGGACAAATGCCGGATTTTTGGCTTAAAATCAAGGTTTTCAGCCATTTCAACGGCATTGAATTTTATGATTTAAAACTGACTTACGTCAGCTGAATCAATCTTATATGATGAAATTTTTTGGTATGAAGCTTTCGCCTTTTCCAAAAACGCATGTCCCCTTAATTGTGACATCACATAACAGAATCGAACTCAAATTCATTTTTCTGTTATATGCCGAGGCAATAACTCTGGTCACCGCTTAGGAGGCGTGTGCTCTATCCAGCTGAGCTACATGGACATTTGTAAAATTATTCAGTTGTTTGCCTCATTTGGACTCGAACCATCTACCGCTTAGGAGGACCCTGTTATATCCATTTAACTAACGAGACAAAATGCCATTTTTCCTTGAAAACACGCGGTTTTCCGGCTTTTTGGTAATGGCAACCTTTATTTAATTATCAGCTTTTTTCAAGCTGTTAATTACTATTATTTTTCATGTTGGTGACATCAAAGCACTCCCCTTTTAGGGTAACACCTTTGTGTCAATTTTTACCCTTCTTAACTGGATTCGAACTCGAAAGTTTTTTCCAGAAGTGATAACCTTGGTTCCTCCTTAGGAGGCGCTTGTTATATCCATTTAACTAAGGAAACAAATATCTGTTTTGGGCTTAAAATCAAGATTTTTCGATGATTTCTGCTTTCGCAGTCAGTGTCTGAATTATCCATCAGTCTAAGCCTTTTCTTTTTCAGTATACCAGATGGTATCTATGTACCATCTGGTATACTGTATTGTCTAATTGAAATTGTACTATATCCTGATTAAAATTACAAGAGTATAATTAATTTTTCAGGAATTTAGAAATATTGTTACTGTTCTAAAAATGTACCTGTCCCTGAAGCCAGATATTGGCTCTCAGCCTTCTTCCTATAGTTGGCTCGCCTAAAAGGTCTTCTCTGTTAATACAGACATCAAACTGCATATTATTGCATTCGACAGTCATCTGTACAATTTCTTCTCCTGTCAAAATATTTTTGAATGTATGAACATCCAGAATTTCTCCCAGAATACTGTACTGATCGCACTGAATTCCATATGGCATAAAATAGGATTCTACTATGGAAAAAAGATCCTCTGTTGCAATTCTCTGAGAAATCATGGAGTATGTATCCATATCCTCCATTGTAAGACTTTCCATTGCTTCTTCGTCTCCATCTCTGGCAGCTGCAATCAGATTGCTTCTGTTTTTCATAACCTCTTTTTCCACTTTTACTGCTTCTTTATCTTTCATTGCAGGAAGTAAAACCCGTCCTTCTTCTGCAAGTCCAGTCAAAGTCACCGGCTGTGCACCCAGATTCTCTTTTCCCTTTTCCTGTAGATATTCTGCAGCATTCTGAAGATAAAAAATCAAAGTAATTCCTATTCTCAGGTCATCACAGGCTCCTGCAAATGACTCTCTGTCCAGATGTCTTTCCACAGTTACCTGCTCCTGGGTGGTAATTCCGGTTCCTCTGAAAAACGGGAAATAGTAATCCACATGAAAACGATTATATTCGTCATACTGACCACACACTGTAATACCGCAGTCACATCCATAATTCTTTGAAAACTCTGTAAAAATGCCATCCGGATGACCTTCAACAGCTATTTTTTCATCATAGTTCCTTACAGTATCTCCGATAATTTCTTTTATCTCTTCCCTGCTTCTGACTTTGGAAAAACCAACCGCCCTCAGATAACTGTGCACAAAAACACCTCCATACCCGTTTTATGCACGGGTCTTTTTCTCAATCTTTTTCATACCGCCCATGTATGGCTGAAGTGCTTCCGGAATGTTTACAGAACCATCTGCATTCAGATTGTTTTCAAGGAAAGCAATCAGCATTCTCGGCGGTGCTACTACTGTATTATTTAATGTATGAGCAAGATATTTCTTTCCATCCTCACCATTGACACGGATCTTCAGACGACGAGCCTGAGCATCGCCAAGGTTGGAGCAGCTTCCTACCTCAAAGTATTTCTTCTGTCTTGGAGACCATGCCTCTACGTCTATGGATTTCACTTTCAGATCAGCCAGATCGCCGGAGCAGCATTCCAGTGTACGAACCGGAATATCCAGAGAACGGAACAGATCAACTGTATTCTGCCATAATTTTTCAAACCACATTTTGCTGTCTTCTGGCTTGCATACAACAATCATTTCCTGCTTCTCAAACTGGTGAATGCGATAAACGCCTCTTTCCTCAAGACCATGAGCTCCTTTTTCTTTACGGAAGCATGGGGAATAGCTGGTAAGAGTTTTTGGAAGCTCCTGCTCCGGAATGATCTGGTCAATAAATTTACCGATCATAGAATGCTCACTTGTTCCAATAAGGTAAAGATCTTCACCCTCAATTTTATACATCATAGCATCCATTTCCGCAAAGCTCATTACACCTGTTACCACGTTGCTGCGGATCATAAAAGGCGGTACACAGTAGGTAAATCCTCTGTTGATCATAAAATCACGGGCATAGGAAATTACTGCGGAGTGAAGTCTGGCAATATCTCCCATCAGATAATAAAATCCGTTTCCTGCAACTCTTCTGGCACTGTCCAGATCAATTCCATCAAAGTTTTCCATGATTTCTGTGTGATACGGGATCTCAAAATCAGGAACAACCGGCTCTCCGAATTTTTCAACCTCAACGTTTTCACTGTCATCTTTTCCAATAGGTACTGTAGGATCAATGATATTCGGAATTACCATCATATCCTTCAGAAGCTCTTCTTCTACTTCTTTTTCTCTTGCAGAAAGTTCATCAATACGTGCTCCGGAAGCAGCCACCTGCTTTTTAATTTCCTCTGCCTCTTCGCGTTTTCCCTGTCCCATCAGAGCGCCAATCTGTTTGGAAATTTTATTTCTCTCAGCTCTTAACGCCTCAACCTCCTGCTTAATGGCTCTGTTTTCTTTGTCCAGCTCCAGAACCTTGTCTACCAGTTCCAGCTTGCTGTCCTGGAATTTATTCCTTATATTCTGTTTTACGATCTCCGGATTTTCTCTTACAAACTTGATATCTAACATGATTTTCCTCCTCAAAATTTAACTTTTAATTTAATTTGTCAGTTTCATCCTCTTCCAGTTCTCCCAGTCCAAAATTGACAGCTTTTCTTAATGCCTCAACTTCTTCCTGGCTGAGCATTACATAAGATTCACCTTTTACAATTTCCTTCAGATAAAGGAAACAGTTATCGCGACTGTGAACCGCATTTAAGATCAGACCTGTATTTTCTTTATCAAGAAGAGCAAGCGCAAAGCTGAGTTTGCCGCCTACGTCATCAAAAGCATCGTATTTTTCTACTCCATACTTGCTGAAGATCACTCTGAAATTTTTGACAATCGACTTTATTGTCTGCTCATGATTTTCCTTTGCCTCATAGAGCCGGTCAATCTGTGCAAATTTTCTCATAAATGTCTTTTCCAGTGACTGTGCATCGCTGCCCTTCATAAACATCTTATATTTTCTCTCCAGCCTGCTCAGTCTCAAACTATAGCTTATCATACTTCCAATCAAAATAATTACAATAATCAAAAGTATGATAATAATAATTCCGGGATCAATTCCTATATTTTCAAAAATAGCACTCATATGATCTGATCCCCCTTTTATCCAATAGACTCAAACAGATCAATGATCCGTTCCAGGTCTTCTCTGGAGTAATACTCGATTTCTATTTTGCCTTTATTATTCTTCTTTCTGTGAATAAATACTCTTGTACCTGTGATTCCTTTCATTTTTTCTTCCAGACTTTCGTAAACAGCATCCTCTGCTGAGTTTGAAACTGTCTCTTTCTGACGTGAAGGTTTCAAAATCTTCCGCACAAGAGCTTCTGTCTCACGAACACTCAGTTTATGATCAAATACTTTTAAAGCGATCATTTCTTGTGTTTCAAAGTCAGAAATCCCCAGAATTGCACGGGCATGTCCGGCAGATATCATTTCATCCACAACCATTTCCTGAACCCGCGGTGAAAGTTTCAAAAGACGAAGAGAATTTGTTACTGCTGTCCGGCTCTTTGAAACCCGTTCCGCAATCTCATCCTGTTTTAAATGAAATTCTTCAATTAAACGCTTATATGCCTGAGCCTCTTCTACCGGATTCAAATCTTCTCTCTGTATATTTTCAATCAGAGAAATTTCAACAATCTCCTGATCTGAAAACTCTTTTATTACAACAGGAACTTCTTTTAATCCAGCCATTTTTGCAGCTCTCCAACGTCTTTCACCAGCTATGATCTCAAAATAGCTCTTCTTATCAGATACAAGAAGCGGCTGCAAAATTCCATATTGTTTTATTGATTCAGATAACTCCAATAATGCATCCTCATCAAACTTTTTACGTGGCTGTTCACGATTTGGCTCCACTTTTGAGATTTTTACAATTACTGGACCGCCTGCTGTTTTTTCTTCTTTCTTTTCAGAGGTTTTCACAGGATGAACTGCTGTTTTTTCTTTTGTATCCTTTGCTCCTGATTTTGAAGGAACAGACTTTTCCGGAAAAAGCGCATCAAGACCTCTTCCAAGCCCAGATTTTTTTACTGCCATCATTCACCCTCCCTGTTTATTACTTCTTCTGCTAACAAACGATAGCTTTCTGCTCCTGCGGAGCGTGAGTCATAAATAGTGATTGGCTGTCCATAACTGGGGGCTTCCGCAAGTCTTACATTCCTGGGAATAATTGTCTTATAAATATTCTGCTGAAGATTATCCTTAACATTTTCCACTACCTGCAAAGATAAGTTTGTTCTGGCATCATACATAGTAAACACAACGCCTTCCATAACAAGACGTTTGTTTAATCTTTCTTTTACCAGATCAATTGTATGTATCAGCTGAGATAAACCCTCCAAAGCATAATATTCACACTGTATTGGCACAAGAACCGATGTAGCTGCTGTTAAAGCGTTAATGGTCAGCATATTTAAAGATGGCGGACAATCCATAATAATATAGTCATATTTTCTGCGTATTTTGTCCGTTATTCTTTTTAAAATATACTCTTTATCATCTACGCCAATCAGTTCTATTTCCGCACCTGACAAATTCACATTGGATGGAATTAAATCCAAATTTTCCACTACGTTTTTAACAATTGTACTTTTTGCATCTGCCTGTCCCAGCAAAAGCTCATACAGCGTGTTCTCCACTGTATTTTTATCAACTCCCAGGCCACTGGTTGTATTTCCCTGCGGATCAATATCTATTGCTAAAACTTTTTTCCCTTTTTCCGCAAGGCAGGCTGACAGATTGATGGCTGTTGTTGATTTGCCAACCCCACCTTTTTGGTTAGCTACCGCTATTATTCTTCCCAATTTTCTTCCTCCTTTTGAGGGATTATAGAGATATTTTCATTATAGCACTTTTATATGTATTGTTCCACTCTATGTTTCACGTGAAACATTAAATTTTAGGAAACTCTCTAAATTAATTATTGTTAATATTCAACAATTTTATACACTTTAAGAAAATATTTTTTATCATTGCTTAATCATAATTTATTCAGAATACCATAACTGAACAAATACCAATTTTTTCACAATAGAGTCTGCAATATACGGGCATAAAAATCGTTAATCTCAGCATGTAAGTCTCACATGGACAGAACAAATCAGCAAAAAAGCTTGTGCTCTTTTCAAATTTGCTCTTTTACAGCAGAATACCTAAAGCAGATAGATTTGTACTTTTCTGGCACAGTTTATAATTCAATATTTCCTACTCACCTATAAATAAACAAGTATCCGTTTGTAAATAAAGAGCTCCGTAATATACAGCAAAAAAGATTCATTAAAGCTTATATGTTGTTAAAGAAAAATGAAAAACAAATTTTGTATAATAAAATCTGTGATATGAGAACACAATGAAATGTCAACCTCTATATATACGTCTCATAAAGACAAACAACGAAGATTTGTGTACATTTTCAAATGTTTGCATTTACAGCTATAAATATGAAATCTAAAAAAGTGACATAAAGGACGTAAAATTTTCGCTGATTAATCTTTGTATGTCATATATAAATTTAATAATTCTTTTATATATGCCGCAATGCATATTATAACTTTCACTTTTAAAAATCTGATACTTACACATTTATAAATTTTACTGCTTCATAACTATAAAATCTTTGATGACATTTTACTCATAAAAATTTATATTCTCTAACTATAAATCAGTAAATATAGAATTTTGCACAATAGAATCGAATCTATCATATACAAGCATAAAAGAAATATCAAGCTCTATATGCGCATCTTATAAAGACAAATTTTTGAGGATTTTGCGCACTTTTTCAAATTTGCTCATCAATAGTTCTCTAATGTAATTTACGATCAATCCCTATTCTGGTAGCTGTCCCTAAATAAGAATAGAATCCCACAAAACATCAATGACACCACTTAGTTTTTAAAGTAGGCATAATATACAAACCGATGAAAATATTTATCAAGAATAATATAATTTATATATCAAGGCAATAAAATAAAGCCTTTATATGTTTTCCCCGTAGGTGCCCATTTATTTACAAAGTTTCACGTGAAACATTATTAATTTAATTGAACTTTATAAAAGCAATAGAAAGCTTATAATTTTTATACTGATAATGCCTCATCTAAATGCATTACACAAGTATGTTTCACGTGAAACATACTCATTCTTCAAATGTAAAAACAGCTTATCTCTGTTGATTTATTTACAATTTTTATAAGTGTTCTGTTTGTAGGCGCTAAATCAACAAGTAATAAATTTTATATCTTTAAATAAGCAAATCTGAAAAAGTACGCAAAATTCTCATTGCCTTATCTTTGTGGGATGTACATATAGAATCTAAAGCTTCTTTGTGTCCTTATATTACAGGTACTATTATATAAAATTCTGTATTGGTTCATTTATTGTTTTATATAATAAAATCTAAAGTATACCACTAATATTCTTCAGGTTTTATAGATATATTACATAAAATAAATACGACATAATTTTGAACTTATCAATATCCATGTAATAAGTAAATTAAAAATCATACAAGTCTCTCTTGGGTGTATCTCTGTGTAGTGTTATATAAAAATTGTTTGTGTCCACATATTATAATCCCCATTATATAAGGTTTAGTGTTTACTTGCTTATAAATTATTGTGTTATCTTATATCTGCCATTCCCCATATACGCACATTAGAGAAAGATGTTTCACGTGAAACATCTTTCTTTTTCAAATGTAAAAGTCCTCCCCTTCTCATGACCATTTACATTTTTTGATAAGTGTTTGTTTAATGAACAGATATCAGATTTCGTATAGTAGAATCAAAATCTAAAGTATACCACCAAAATTTTCCAATTTCTACGGATATATTTCATAGAACCAAAGCATAATTTTGAATTTATGATCATCTATAAACGAGTA
>OBZG01000325.1_pt1 | contig 45228 bp, 58 predicted proteins | sample 1550701 | NCBI WGS metagenome assembly OBZG01 (sample SAMEA2580229, study PRJEB22360) | human gut metagenome | biome: human gut; feature: human-associated habitat; material: faeces | place: Denmark | collected 2008/2010
TTATGAAATTCGCAGTGTAGTTTTGTGCAATTTTTCAAATTTGCTCATTTATAGAACGTATAATTTAATTCATCAATTAGTTCTAATATTATTATTTTTTCAACTCATTTAACATAATATAACCATTTATAGATTCAATGGGTGAAGTCAACTTTCTTTGCAACTCAAAGTAATAGTTGCTTGTTATATTTTTATTCTGTATGGTTTTCTCATTATACTCATCAATCAGTCTATAAAGTTCTTTAAGATTTTCTATGGAATTTTTTTTAAATTCTAAAAATCTCTCTTGATCAGCCTTAGACAAATCATCTATTTTTACTTTTTCAATATATACTTCTAATTCCCAAACTTTTTTTAATAACTGTTCTTCTGTCTCATCAGATATTTGAATATTCTTTACATCTTGCTTTTCTAAATTAACTATATCAAATACGTTTTCTAATATTTCTGTTCGTATTTCTTTTTGAACCCGGCTTGACTTTACTAAGAATTCTTGTGAAAAATGCTTGTTTATAAAAGCATTATAAGAAATATTCTTGTTTAATATCACTCCTACTCCCGTTACTATTAGCACTACTAAGATACAAATTATAGCCACCTTTTTTTTCATAACGTCACCTTACAGCGGGCATCCTAAAATGCCCGCTTTACCAATCTTTTTAATGTTTATGATATTTTGTAGAATGCCCAATTTCAATAGAACAACCTGCTGCAGGACCACTTTGATTACAGTAATCCCATCCCCAACAAACAGTGGAATTAGCTAAAGCTATATCACAATCACTACTTATAAAATTGGTGTATGCCTTAGGATTCGTCTTAGCATAATGTACACCATCAGAAAAAGGACCATTAAATCGATTACAATGTACCCAGTCACCTGGATAATACTTATCTCCATAGCCTTTTCTAGCAGATGCTGTTGTTTCAGATGCAATGGTATCCATTCTATCCATCAAAGATTCTAAATTTACTGCATTGACAACCTCAAAATCACCTTCTTCATTTTTACTGATAATCTGTTCCTCTCCGTCCGCTGTATACTTAATTGTAATAGTGTCTACATCCTGTGGCACCTCGAATGAACCATCCGTGTTAATCGTTGCTTCATTACCATTTACCCACAATTTTCCTGTTGTCAAATGAGTTTTTCTGTATGAATAATCTTCATTAATCATCCATCCACTTTTTTCGTAAAGATCCACCACTTCATCAGGAAGAGATGTAATATCAAAATATGTAGTTGATAACGTATAAATTTTCCCTTCTGCTGGATCATTTTCCGCTGCAAAAGATGTCACTGTGCTACTTAAACACATTCCTGCAGCTAAACCAGTTACTAAAATACCTTTTAATGTTTTCTTCATTTTTTTCCCTCTTTCTACTTAGAATTATTTTTACCGACTACTTGATTCCTAAATGAATATCACCCCCCTAAAATCGATAATCTAGAAGCTTCTATTTGATATCTAAGGTTTACCCTTTGTGATACCCTTGGGTTATGCGTAGACAAAATAATAGTTTTTCCTTCTTTTACTTTGTCATCAAAAAGATTTAAAACTTTTTCCTCCATAAAAAGATCCAAATCATTAGTAGGTTCATCTGCTATAAGTATTTGAGTATCTCTAATCATTGCAATTGCAATCATCAAACGACGTTTTTGTCCACCACTTAAATTATATGGATATACCCTTCTTTTATCTTGCAAATGTAGTATCTCTAGATAATATTCCATTTCTTCTTTTATTTTTTCTTTGCACAATTTTCGATTTCTTGCTGCAAACATTAAATTTTCTTCTATTGTGAAGAATTCAATGTATCTATAATCTTGAAAGATATAGCTAATGCTTTTTTTTCGGATTGATAAAAAATCTTTTTCGGATTTAACATTTTTCCCAAAATAAAAGATGTCCCCTTCTGTTGGACTTATTAAACCACCTATTAAATATAGCAATGTACTTTTCCCTATTCCTGACACACCTTCAATTGAAATATAATCTCCTGCATTTATTTTCATATCCAATTTTTTTATTGGGCAACAGTCACTTTTTTTAAATTTTTTGCTTACTTTTTTCAATTCACATATTACTTCTCCCATTGTTTCTTTTCACCTCATCCACTTCTTTTTATCCGTTATATATCGAAAATAATTCTTGGGGGTCTTGTTTTAATATTCGAATCAAAGGAAGTATACATGCCATAATACTCACAACAAATGCAAAGCCAATTCCCAAACTCAAAGCGAAAATATATTCATTTATTCCTATTACTGAAATTGGAAAATCAAAAAAATCCTTCAACCTATTAACCAACGGTTTTATACATAATAGAGCTGTTCCACCAGCAATGCCACCATATAAGATAACTAAAATAGAAATTTCACCAACTATAGAAATACATATTTCTTTTCTGCTCATTCCAAGCGAAATTAAATATCCAAGTTCCCTTTTTCTATTCTGGATTATTGCTGTATATCGATTAAAGAGTGCTATTATAAGAATGATGCTCATAGCAACGATTAAAATTCCTACTATTTGTCCCCATCCTAATAATTGATTCTTTACATAAGACAAAGCCTCTGATTTAGAAATCGCAGTCAATTCAGGATTATTCATATTAAAATTTTGAACATAATCGTCAATATTTACTCCTTCTTTCATTCTTAACAATACCGATGAGACTTTTTTGTCAACATCATTTTGAAAAAAACTGTTCTCTGTAAGTCTTCTTGCCTCTTCAATATCCATAAAAATACTTTGATCCAATCCACTTCCTGTAAAATATAGGGTTCCCACTATTTTGTATGTTTTTCCAAGAATAGACATTCTTTGTCCAATCACGGATGTTATATCTCCGCCTATGATAATTTCATCATCTGCTAAAATATCAAACTCTTGCATTTCCAGCCATGGCTTTATGATAAAATCGGTTGCTTGATCAAATCCTACTACTCGTGCCTCTTCTGTCACCGTACAGCATCCAGCTTTAATGGTATGAGTAAAAAATTGATATGTTTTATCTTCAATTTTATAATCCCCATGTAGAAATTCTAAATCAGAAAGATATATATATTCTTCAGAAGGTTCCGCCGTGTAAAGTGCAGAAGAATAATCAATTTTATCTGTTCTTGGTAAAATAATCACATCAGCACCCAATCTATCATTTGTTAGCTTGATCCCTTCATGCACTTGATAATACGTACATCCTATCAATACCAAAGTAAATACTGCTATCCCCAAGATTGTACCAGTAAGAATAGTATCTTTTTTCTTTCTAAAAATATTGGATAAAACTAATTTTATCATTACACTCTATTCCCCTTTTCTTTTGTAAACTGCAAGCATCCTATGATTAAAGATATTCCGCCAGCCATTCTAAAACACCATGCCGTTTTATGACAGTCCATCATAACATTTCTACATGGTCCATCAAAAATCGGTGAATGTAATGTTAAAAGTATTAAAATCACTCCAAACACAATATAAAGCACTTTGAAATTTTTTTTATTCAAAAATTGCTCTACAATCACTGCTACAAAAAGTACACTTACCAATATTCCCATTTTCATCATATAGTGACATGACATATACGCCATATTCCCATTAGATAACTCCAGAAAATCACTACACACTGGAAAAACTGTGAAACCACTCACCATAGCCAAAATCACCATACAATTTAACATTACTCGCACTTTTTTCTTCATCTCTTTTTTCTCCTTGTTTTTAATTATATCCTATCATAAATGAATCTATTTCTATTACTAATGTAAAAAATGCGATAATTGATGTAATTTTTCCGCAAAATTGCAAACAGCCTTTGTAATTTAATAGATATCAAATCACTTACGATATATAGACCTTATCGACGACAGTGATATTCCCTAACATTCCAGCTCTCACAAACAGACAGCTTCATGGATGCTACATCGGAAATGCTACTTTTCTTTCTAGGTGTAGAAATCATATCCAATAGCTGTTCACATGAAATAGTATCAGTATCATGAAAATCCACTTTGACGGCATTCCATGATAAGACTGTATTGTTCTTCGGAAGGTATTCTTTTGTCCTCATGGGCAATCCCCCATAAATCTAATAGAGTAAAATTCTCGCATCTATCATTTCCAGCAACATACAATGAAGTAAACTGCTTGCATTCTCTGATAATTATTATGGACTGAGTTTTAGGGCAAAGCAATCTGCCAAATTATTTTGCCATTACTCTTGACGAATGCAATCAAAGTCAGGCATGCGGTTAAATTTTTTCGCTATAAAAGCCGAAAAAAGATTTGATTTTAAATCCTTTTCCGGCTTTTATAATATATACTGTCTTTATTTTCACATGAATAGTACAGGAGGTAACCCATTTTCAGGCATCAAAAATGCAAAATATACAAATATCGCTAAGAACATTGTTATAAATACAAATAGTATTTTTACAAAAAAATGTACATTATATTCCTTTTTTAACAACATCAAATTAAAATATAATGAATAAATAATAAGAAATACATCAATCAGAAAATTGATTCGGATTACGCTTATGCTATTTACAAACCCCAATGTAAAAAATATTAAAATAAATAATGCATAATTGATCAATAATTTCTGTATAATTTTTTTTAAAGATAATTTTTTTCTCTCTTTCATTTAATTTTCTCCTTATCCAAAATCTCAGTTGCTCTTCTTATTTCATCGATGTCCTCTTTCAATCTTTTCCAATCAGCGACATATAAAATACCTGTAATTATACTACTTATTATTATATATGAGAATATCCCCAATATAATTCGTTCATTCCAATGATATATTATCGCCATAGGTAACTGACCTAGTGTCAAAAGTATTATATAACCTAACATCTGCCATTTTTCTCGTAAAATCAATCTTTTGGAAAGATAATTAGCTATTTCCACAAAAAAAGCTAACCATGCAAATGCACAAATTTGAATAATCGTCGCACATAATTCATTTTTATAATCCTTAACTAATGCCGGTAAAACTGTATAAAATTCTCCCGTATTTATACGTAAAGATAATATTAAAGAAAATATAGTGTGGAGAATAAATCCCCATAAAATCCCTTTTATAGCACATTTCATAATCTTCATATTCATAAACACCTCATATTTTTAATTTTCTTTTTATTGCAGGTATATATCTCCTTGAAACATAAGTTGTTACTCCTTTAGACAGAATAATACTTACTTTTCCAGTAATACTTAAATCGATTTTTGAAATTTTATTTACACTTATTATTTCTGAATTTGATATTCTTACAAAGTTCATATCGTATAATAATCCTTCTAGTTCATATAATCTATATCGTATAGAATACTCATCATAATCAGTTTGAACATATACTTTTTGACGGCAAGCATATATTCTTAAAATATCATCTATATCAATTAAAAATGCCGCACCACCTTTATACCCTGTTAACTTTCTTAGTTTTTTACTGTATTTTTCTATCATATCCCGTAACTCTATTATGTCCTTATCCTTATTAGGAGTTACAATTATTATTTCTGTATCCTTTTTTGTACTATCTACTTTTATATCAATTCGCACCATTTCAACTCCTTTATGTCATATCTATCCCAATAAAAAATCCACTCAAGGAACAACTCTATTATTAGGTAATTCTATTTTAGATCACTTGTAAAAAAAAAACTAGACTTTCTATATATGTGGTATGGTTTATTCTATAATTGGTTTCTCTAGTTTCTTAAATCTAGTAAAGCGAGTACTTCAATGATATAATCCTTATCAAGAACAGGCATCATAGCTATTAAAAGTAAGCACCTAACAGGGTGGATGGCATCCACCGAATATTTATTCTATAATGATTGATAGGAAGTGCTAGAAATGCTAACATTTCACTCTATTTTCAAAAGGAGATTAATCATTATAAATAAACGAGTTTGTAAAGAAGATCAAATAAAACTTATTATGAAATGCCGTCAAAGAGGTCTTTCAGCTTACCAATGGTGCCAACAGAACAGCATCTATCCTGAGATATTCTACAATTGGGTAAGCAAACTTAAGAAAAGCGGATATTCATTTCCGGATCACGCAACTCAATCGGAGATAAATCTGTCAATTCAAGGAGTCGTAAAATTTGTTTTGTGGGACACTCCAACTATGCGTTTACTCATTATCTTATGAATACAACAACACAACATTTACAAAAACACCAATGGCAAGAATAGGAAGCACTCAGGAGGTTTCAATTGATTTCACCACTTCTTTAGATAAACTTGGATGATACAAAACGCATTCAACTCCGAAAAAAATTGCCGAGGAAAACAACATTTCTGTCCGTTCTATTTATCGTTATGAAAAGGCGTTTTCCGAAAGACAGTTCACAGGATTGAAACCAGCTAATCGAGAAAAGCACCTGTCGCAAAAACTTCCTGTGGAAACAGGCAATTCAGCTTCGCAAAGAAGTTCCAGATAGGTCAATTTCTCAGATCAGCTACATACTAGTACAACGAATACTAAGTAACCATCATATTGACTTGCATATGGACAATTATTCTACGTCAATATAGCAGAAACTTAGTATTCATTGTACTAGAAGCTGAAGGGCATGTAGCATCTAGCGTTTTAAAATGTTCTACTTTGAAACGCCATATATGCAAGGTCGGTTATGGTCAGAAGCAAATGCAGATGTATCAGAGTTAGTGTTAGTGATTTCCATACGCTGGACAGGTGATGGATTTCACCCCGGATTATTCAAATGATTGCCTACTTACCTTTCTCTTCTAAAATTTGTTTTACTATATCCTGATAATCCTTATACATTTCCTTTTCTAGCTTGCCTGGAGATATTAGACAATGTGCAGACCAAACAGATAATGTACTAAACACAAGTATGAACAACATTAAACTAGCAAAAAAAGCAACAAAATTTTCATTTTTGTCTATTCTTAGGTTTTGGTTGTAGCAAAAAGTTATTGCCGTAGAGATAATACTAGACGCTAAAGCAGTTGAAATAATATTACTAACTTCTCCATATCTGCTCTTATCTCTTTTCCGAACTTCTAAATATTTTATAAACTCTTCCAATTGCTCTATTGTATAAACTTCATACTTATCTCTAATCATTTTTTGCCATTCATGGTAGTTATGCGGTACTTTTTTGTCTTGCTTATATCTCTTCCATTCTCTTCGGTTTAGTTTAATTCCACACAAACATTTATATATATACAATTCTCTTTTTTTATCAAATGCATAGCTATCTTTTCCTATTTTTTCAATACAGTTTTTACGATTTTCCCTAATCATCTCTTTTAGTTCCTCACATTCTTAATATTATATTCTCTTTTTGTCATCAAATAACATATAAGATATCTGGCAGATTGTTATAACCCTGGTATCCATCCGCTTCCAGATATCCGCTGAACCCCTGCAGGAAAGATGCAGCATGGAACTTTGCCCTTGTCTCTGTGTAATGATAAAGCAGGATTGGGGGAAGTTCATCTTCTCCACTGCGGAAGAGCCACATCCAGGAATCTGTTTCCGGATTACGCTCCGGCTCATTCAGCACCTGAACCCGTGTTTCATCTGCCATCAGATATCTACGCATCAGTAACTGACGGTGAAAATAATCATAGACATGACAGAGATAATTCTCGGCACAGTAAATGATCCCGTTAGCCAGTGTAGCCCGGCTTAAGGGGACACCCAGCTCTTCCTGCCGCTTTAATGGCAGACCATTCTGATACTTCTGGTGCATCGCCCATGCAACAACGGATTCGGAGGCATAACTTTCTGGAAAGCATGCACTATTGCATTGGAATACTCACCTCTATAAATATTTTTCTTCTTCTAATTTCTCATATAATTGACAAAATTCTGTAATACTTAATTGCTGTTGACTATCAGATAACGCCTTTTCTGGAGTTGGATGTACTTCTACCATCAGTTCATCAGCTCCCGCTGCTATAGCAGCGCACGCCATTGGTAATATAATATCTTTCCTTCCTAGAGAATGGCTTAAATCAACCACAACAGGATACGATATTACTTGTTTTAATAGAGCTACACAAGACAAATCTAATGTATTGCGCGTAGCACCTTCCATCGTTCTAATTCCACGTTCACATAACCAAATATTATTATTTCCATTAACATTAATATACTCAGATGCTTCAATGAACTCTTCAAAAGTCGCTGACAAGCCTCTCTTCAACAAAATAGTATTATCCACTTTTCCTAACTCTTTTAACAACGTGTAATTATACATGTTTCTACTCCCCACTTGCAATATATCAATTTTGTCTTTCATAAAATCAATGTCTCTTACATCCATAATCTCAGAGACAGATAACAAATTATATTTTTGAGCAACTTCATGTATAATCTCAATTCCCTCTTTTCCCATTCCCTGAAAAGATTTTGGTGATGTTCTCGGTTTATAAGCTCCTGCGCGCAAATAACGTATTTGATAAAAAGAGAGTATCTTTCCAATTTTTTCCATTTGCTCGTAAGATTCCACAGCGCATGGACCAATGATTAGTTCTACCTTTTTAGGACTCATAAACAACACCCTCATTGTTTATAAATTTTTGAATTTCATCTTCTAGCTTCTGATAGAAAATTCCAATGTGAAGTCCGTCCATTAAAGCATGATGGGCTTGTACATTTACAGGCATTAAAATCCTATTTTCCTGTTTATAATATTTTCCCCATGCAACTCTAGGTATTGAATCAGTCGGGGATATAGATACTGGATGAAGTATATGTGTAAAAGATACCCACGGGACGCAAGAAATAAATATCAAATCATTTCGCTCTTCCTCATGATCCAGATTTATATTCCCCATCAATTTATTTGATTCGGAAATAGCACATTCATAAAATGTATTAAAATCAAGTGTAAATGGCACTGTGCAAAAATTAAACGCATCCTCTTGAACCTTTAAAATGTATGACGGATGTACTATGTCATATTCAACTATTTGATTATTCTCAAAACGATATTTGAACTCTTTAATCGTATTACATACCTTCGAGACCAAATACATAAATACTTTAAAAAAAGAATACTTCTCTTGTTTACAATATATAACAATGTGACTTATCCCGTAACAGTAAAGGAAACGGATTGGGATTAGCTATTGTAAAAGAACTCGTCCAAAAACTTAATGGTTCTATTACTTTAGAAAGTGTTCCTAATGTGTATACAAAATTCCTGTTATCTTTTCCTCCTCCCATTTTTAAATATAAAGCAAATATCATCTTTAATTTTCCTTCCCTCCCTTCCAAAATAGTATTAAAGAATTGCAGCTTTCCTAACACTGCTGTTTATTTCCTTATACTAATTAGACACATGATTTCAGAAAAATATTACACAAAAGGCAAATTTATTTTTACTTAAAACTTTGTTTTGCTATCCATGTGAAGAAAAAAGCACTATCGTATTTACGATAATGCCTTTTCAATCCGTTCCATAGCCTGATCCTTTGATGTGACAATAAAGTCCTGATAATCTGCTTTTTCTCAGACGGTATTCAATATCAACCAATTTTGAAATACTCTTATCAAAAACTCCCTCTTTTACATAGGTTCTGTTAAAAAAGGTACTTTCATAAGCAACTCTGCTGTTTCCAAATCCTCTTTAGCTGATTGGAAACTGTATTTTGATAAATCAATCATGCTGCCTTCCATAAAACAATGCCCTCCCTATTCACATTCTTATAAAACGGAGTGACTTTCTCCCATTTTTTTAAACTGCATAATCAATATCAATAACAGAAAATACCTTATCATATTTTAAGTTTAAATCTACAACCAGATCTGACAGCTTATCTTCTGTACTTTCATTCAGATTTCCATTTAACAATAAAGCAACGTCTACATCGGATTCAGACGTATTCGTTCCTCTTGCATCAGAAACATCCGGAAACAAAATACTCTATCTAAAATTGTATTATACTGTTTTACTTCCATGTTACACTTTTATCTACTAGACTACTTTCCAATCAATCATTTCAAGCACTCTCTAGGATTTCAAATGATATATTTTTGATGTAAATTCTCACTTTCAATTTTAAATCCCCTTATAAATTAAGGTTTTTTCAAATATGTTTGTCTGCTGCCGTGGCAAATAAATAGTACCTTTATTTTCTCCATTTTATCTCCTCATATCCTCTCAAAGCCTTATAAATACTGGCTTTTCAGCCTTTGTGCATTTTTTACTTGAAAGGTTCTTTTTCTTATAAATTCTTGTATTTTCTCATGTTTTTTCGGGCATTTGTGGTACAAATGGGTTATTTTTAAAGTCCCAAATTCCTTATGAGATAAGGCTTACATGAGTTGTTTGTGCATGTTTTTGGGTTATAAACTTTTTCTTTTCCAGTTCATCCCTTGCTTCTTTTAATCTGGCAAGTTCTTTCTTTGCATCATCATAGCCGGTATGCGTATAAATATTAAGTGTTACAGATACATCTGAATGCCCCATCAGATATTGCAGTGTCTTTGGGTTCATCCCTGAATTGGCCATATTTGTACAATAAGTATGCCTGCATATATGTGGAGTAACTGGCGGCAATTGCAACAAATTCTCACGATTATATTTTTCTCTTGCATGCTGCATGTACTTTTCCCAATGAAGTGCAACCATTGGCCTTCCATTCTTGTCCAGAAACAGAAATCCTCCATATCCGTCTACCATTGGCTCACGTTTTGGTTTCCTTCTATTCTTCAAGATTCGAAGAAATGCCTCTTTTACATCCGCTTCCATTGGAAGTAACCGAGTACCACTTGTTGTCTTTGTAGATACGATGATATACTTCATTTCTCGAGTTCTTTGCAACTGATGATTCACATTGATAATATCTTCTTTAAAGTCCAAGTCTTTTACAGTAAGCCCACAAAATTCAGATATTCTAAGACCTGTCTTGAATAAGATATAAAATGCATCATAATACTGATTATAATGTGGATCATTCTTTACAAACTCGAGAAATTTTGCTTCATCTTCCGGAGAAACAGCGTGTCTTTTCTGACTGTCATTAACAAGTACTGTACCTAATTCAAATCCAAATGGATTTTTTAGAATCAAGTCATCATCCACAGCCATTTGAAAAGCAGGTCTTAAAACACCTCTGATGGAATGAATGGAACTATATCCTCTACCATCTCTTTGTAGTTTTATCAGAAAAATCTTTGCGTCAGAAAGTTTCACATCATCCACTTTCTTATAAGCGAATTCTTCCTTTTTCAATACATTCACCACAAATTTGTAATTCGCTAAAGTATTATGCTTTACTCCTGTTTTCAGGGAAAGATATCGTTCCACAAGTTCAAGCACTGTAATGTTACTTCCTGTAATCCCTTGCATCTGTAAGGACTGAACTTTTCTTTCTTTTTCCCTGAGAGAAAGATCTGCCCGTTTACCTTCCGGCATCTTATCTGCTTCTGTCAATCTCCAACTATATAATATTTTACGCTTACCAAGTGAATCTGTATATTTATAGCGGTAACGTCCACTTAGTTCCTGCCATTCTCCTTGCTGGAGAACTCTGCCTTTATCATCACGTCTCTTTGAAATCATATCCTACCTCCAAGGGGACGCAACATGATATTGTTAGTATATCATGTAACCCCTAATTCGAACACCTCCTTCTTTTAAATTTCATTTTATATCGCACTGAGTGTATCAATAAATTTTTTCAAATCTTGTTCGTTTTATCTGTACACGATTCCCATTCCAAAGCAAATACTCTGCATTTGGATTGTCACTGACTAACTTACGAAGCTTTCCTTCTCCAATACGAAAATAGGATGCTGCCTCTTCAATGGATAATGTATACTTCTTCCAATAAGGTATATCATAACTTGTCATTTGTATGCCTCCTTCTATTATCTTTGTTTTTGACATTGGCGGCTGGCAAAGGTATCTATAAAGACTGCCAATGCCAAAGTATTTTTTTGCCAATGTCATCTTTTATTCTGTGATTAACGCAACTGTTTTTCTTCCCTGACACCAATCGTAGCTCACTCTGTTTTCCAGCTGCTTTCTTGCATCTCTTCCTGTTCTGGAAGAAATCCCATAGGCTAGTAGTTCTGCCTCTAATTCTTCTAAACACATTACTTTCCGTTTGGTTAATAACTCCAGGATCAGCTTCTGTGCCTTTTCCAGTTTCGTTTCCTTTTTCGTTCCTGCTTTCCCCATCAGCAGATCTTCAATGGATATATCGTATTCTCCTAACCATTTTAAGCCTTCTTCTCCTAAAGAAAACGCTACCGGATTTTCCTTCTTAGCAAGAGAATCCTTTTGCTGATATACCACTCGGATATCCTGTTCCTTCTCTTTTTCCACCTTTTCTACAAATAAGATGCTTCGTACTGCCGCTGCGATATCAATGGATCCCAGGGAACGGTAATCACTCTGACTTCCTCAGGACTGAACACTTCCCTTTATAAAGTGGTTTACTCCAGTCTTTCTACCCTAACTGTAAATGATTTTTACCGGAACCTTGCCACTGAGCTCGGAGCTCAGCCTGCATTCCGCAAGACCGATAACTTCAAGATCATCCAGGATGAGATCAACCGTCTCGTACTTGAGAAACGACAGACGCCTGTCATCATCATAGATGAAGCGAACTATATCGGAAACGCTGTACTCAATGACTTAAAAATGCTGTTCAACTTTGAAATGGATTCCAAAGACCGGGCTGTTGTTCTTCTTTCCGGTCTGCCACAGCTCAACAGCACCCTGCGTCTAAGCATCCACGAACCTTTCCGCCAGAGAATTGTCATGAATTATAATCTGGAAGGCATGACAAAAGCAGAAGGGCATTCCTATGTTGCTGCCAAACTGAATGGCGCCGGATGCACACAAACGGTATTCGAAGACAATGCACTGGAAGCAATCCTCAATGCAGCGAATGGGACCCCACGTATGATCAACAAACTGTGTAATGCAAGTCTGTTGGTTGGAAACAGCTCAAATTTAAATATCATAACCGCCGATGCCGTCATGCAGGCAATCAATGACTGCGAGCTCGGATAACTTTAGAAACCATCATGTAAAATAATCTGCATGATGGTTTTTTACATAAAACAGTGTGACGGAATCGTCCAAAACTATGTGATTGATACCGTTGTCAGGCACTATAAAAGATCTATTTTAATGTGACGGAAGAGGCAGTGTTTAATTTGCTGAATAACAGACAGTCTCTGACCAGATCAGCCCATTCACTCAGACGGATTTGCTGTGCAACTAAACTTGTGTGAGATTTCATGACTCACCTCCTGTGATAAAGTCTAAAAAGTTGAGTACTAAACTATTTGGACTTTGTAGTGATGAGTCTATTATCTCACATTGGATGATTTTGAACAGGTACTTGCTATTTTGCGTTTACTCTTTTCCATGTCATAAACTCAGATATTTTATGAAAAGTCAGCTTAATTATACCAGTTATCTAAAGATTTTGCTCATTATAATTCAATAAAATCAAGGAATTTTAATGTCCGGTGGAATTTACCACTGCACTGGAATTTAAAATTTCAAGTCAGCGTTTTCGTTAGTAAATCTCATCCATTTCACCGGTTCAAACAACCCTACTCATTCATCTTTTTTATTACATTGTAATTCACATTAATGCACGATTATCAAAAAACGCCCCACACTTGCAGGACGTTCCTCTCTCAAATATTCACTTAACTCTCACCTGTAGTAGTCTCCCCGTAGAACCCTTTTAACGATTTCCCCAAGGGGTTCACTTCTATATATACTCTCTTAACGATAACTGTTACACAATCCACTTTAACTCGCCTGAGAAGTAGTCTTTCAGTAGTTCCGTGGCACTATGACTGCCGTACTATGCCCAGTTCTGCGCGACTTTTCACTACACATTCGGTAGTCCGTTCACCCTGCCGTGGCAAACAATCAATTCTTGTTATCAAGTCAACGGTCTACACATAAGCAATTATAATCTTTTCACTGCCTGCTCAAATTCCTGCTCTGTATCAACAAACCGATACGGTTCATATTCTCCATATGCTGATGGGCGGCTAATTGTAACTAGTTGCACTTTATCCGTTCCTATTTCGGCAATTAACTTTCTCTTAAAATCCACTAAATGCTGACCGTGAGCCGTCTGTAAAGCCAAACAGCCAATATCATTAATTTTTTTTGCAATCAGATAACACACGCTCCAACACCTCCTTGAACTCATTTTCTGTTCTGATTCTACCACTTTCATATTCTTTTCGCAACGAACAACCAATCCAATTGTCATAATTGCGTTTATATACATATTTATGAAGCCAGTTATTTAATTGCCGGTCATAATATGTATTGTACTGAATTTCTATAGGATAGTGATAATTACTTAATTGAAAATAGACATGAATTCCTCTATATCCATCGTCATGTGCTTTTCCTTCTGACATATCAGCCATACGAAGATTTTCACAATTTCTAAGAGTCAAAATCTCTTCATAATTATCACATAATGCCCGAAAACCTAACATATCATCAAAAACTTTTCTTGCCTGATGATCCGGAAAATATCGTTCATATTTTAACCGAGCAGACTGTATGCTCTTAATTCTATAATCTGTTGCAATATCATGTAAAATGCTACAAGAATCATACCACTCATTAATCTTATCTAATTCTTCAAACAAAGCTTCCTTATCAAAATAATGCAAATTCTTTTTCAAATGAATGCCTAGATTGGAACGATATGAAAGCTTCTTTAATTTTTCTATGGACAATCCATCTTTTTTCAAAATATCTTCTATCAAAACCTCATCTCCTACACAGATATTTTTATTAACTTTTCCTTGTATTTTATCATATCGGAGCATCTTTCAAAAGTTGTAAAATCGTTGTAAAAGTTCTTCCTGCTGCCTGTTGCGTTAGTTTGCCCTGCTTTGCCGCGATTTGCCAAGTATGTAGCTGCCGCTGAGATTGTTAAAGCAATCACAGAATAAGCAAAACGAGGCAAAATGTGGCATATTGAGGCCGTCAAAAGTAGTAAAAACGTAGTAAGAATGGGGGTGTGTTACTACTGTGGTGATAAGGCAAATATTAATTATCTTGCTTTAACCAAGAACCATTCACACATCCATTTTCAATGATTTCTCTAGCATATTATTATTTAGAATATCTAAATCAGACACAAATTTCAACGCCGAGTGATAACCTCATCACCGAACTCAATGCAGCCAACTTTCTGCCTTGCCACAAGCAGCTCATGTCCAGCTTTCGTATGTATCCCCCTGTCAATGTCGGAACCAATGACAGGGTTAAAAAAGCATAGGCGACCTCCAAATTCAAAAGCAGGTCGGTTAATCCTGCAACATATTGATTTTGAACATTTCATACACATCTTATGTCATCGGAAGTTTTCTTGTTCCCGCATTCGTTTTTGTAGATTCGATGTGATATTCCATGTGGTTTGTTCTCTGTAGCTGATGATTGATTGGTTCATCTATTTAATTCATTCGGTTATAGAATTCCTTATTATTCGGTATTCAACATAGAATAGAGAAGAACTTCTTTATATAAAAGATCCCATGTATTAGGAGATTTCGCAACTGCGTCTGGGCTATCTGATAAATCTTCCGACGAAGTCATGATAATATTAATAAGTTTTCCTCCTAGCCTATTCCAGATCTTCTCAGGTGACATTTCCCAACTATATAACTGGGTTGACTTATCCACCTTGACTAATGCTCTAAAAGCCGCAACAATTGGAAATATAATTCCTTTAGGCAATACATAGTTCATCGGTTGATTGCCAAAAATAGAATAATTTACAACCGTATCTTCATTCACATACTTTGACATTTTTTTCTGCGATATGTACGATTTACCGTATTACCTTTATCAGCAAATGTAGTTTCAACCATTTCCCAAATATCAAAAATATCAGGAATAATCGGAGTCATGTTTTTTACAATTTGGTCTCGAGAATCCTTTAATCTTAAAAATCTATTCAGACTTGTCTCTTTTCCGGTGTAAGACTGAATCGGCTGCGCATCTCCTCCCTTTGGATAGAGGCTTTGATTAAACATGTTCATAATAGCAATAATTTCACGTACATCAATTACGTTTTTGTCACCAACATGTTCATTCTGCTTAAATGCAATACGATTATAGAAACTTTCATTTTTCAGAGCTGCTTTAATCGGCTCAAAACTACGATTTAATTCCTCGATAGAACGCTGATCCACCTGAACAGACTGATTTCGAGCTTCAGCAAGTTCCACTGGTGAGGAAATTCCTGTAAAAAATTCAAAAAAAACATACTGCTCAAAGAACAGTTCATTATTCTTTTGTTTTGTAAGAATAATCTTTAAAGTATGACCTCCATCAATATTTCCATGTATCTCAGGGTCCGATAAAGTAACTTTAATCATTCCTGTCTTATTATCATAGGCAAACTTGTCTACAGACATTACAATACCTCTATTCTTTTCATGGAAATTCTTGCATCCACTGTCAATGCTTTTTGCAATTTCTTTTGCGACATTTGTTGTAAGCTTCTGGTCTCTAGGATTAGTACGCATCCAATCTTCAAACTTTGCCGGAACATCCTGTAATCTTACATAACAAACATACTTTTTAGAACCATCCTTTGTAAGTTCACTCATTGGATTATCCATCTTCTTTACCTGCTTTGCAGGAAATTTAATAATACTTGCCATTTTTATCCTCCTTATGGTCATCGATTTTGCGAATAAAAAAAGCGTCTACCAAAGTAGAACGCGAATAATAAGTCATAAAAAAGGATAAACTTTACCTTCTGCAAATACATTACACGCCTTCACATCTACTCAAGATACTGAAAAACTACCAGGAATAAAACATTCCTGCAGCTGTGCTTCTTTTATTCATTCACATTATCTCACAGTAAAAGCAATACGTCAAACGCTTTCAAATTATCTATAGTCATTCTGATAAATGCACTCTGAATTCTATTTTTTAACAGAATACATAATTAATCATATGCCCTCTTACACCTCTCCTGTTTCCCATTATCGCATAAAGCAACATGCACACCCTACACTCTCATTTTAAAATTTTCTAAAAAACTATTGACGAGTTGGAAAATATTTGCTATACTTTCATTTGTCCTTTGGGAAAACCAAATGACAAGCGAGCGGGAGTGCTGGAATTGGCAGACAGGCAAGACTAAGGATCTTGTGTCTGTATAGACGTGTGGGTTCAAGTCCCATCTCCCGCAGTTTTATACAGAGTGTAAAGAGGGCTGAAATCCTAAATACAAAGGGTTTCAGCCCTTTTCATTTCTCTCTCCCTTCTTTAGCAGCACTACTTTCTCTTTTGTATTTTTGCAAAATTTCAGTCAGAAATCCAGTAAGATTTGACAGAGGGAACAGTATTTAGTACAATTTAGGAGATAAAATAGGATACATGATGTCTATTATAAAAATGATAGTCGGTATATTTCTGTATAAACAGTAAAGGAACCTTGCTTTACAGTTAATAAAATCTAAAAAATGGAGGTTTTCATGAGAAAACTAGCTTTAAGCGATGAAATATTACTAAAAATCGAGAAACCAGCCCGCTATATCGGGAATGAAGTGAACTCGGTAATGAAAAACAAAGATGAGGTAGATATCCGTTTCGCTATGTGCTTTCCAGACGTCTACGAAATCGGAATGTCCCATTTGGGAATCCAGATTCTCTATGACATGTTTAACCAGAGGGAAGATACCTGGTGCGAAAGGGTATATTCTCCCTGGCCGGATTTGGACAAAGTGATGCGGGAGAAAAAAATTCCTCTGTTTGCATTGGAATCTCAGGATCCGATTCGTAATTTTGACTTTCTGGGAATTACCATTCAGTACGAAATGTGTTATACCAATATTCTGCAGATACTGGATTTAAGCGGTATGCCTTTAAGAGCAGCGGATCGGGACGAAAGCTGGCCTTTGGTTATGGGAGGCGGTCCTTGTACTTATAATCCGGAACCATTGGCGCCATTCTTTGATTTGTTCTATATCGGAGAAGGAGAAACTGTCTTCGGAGAAGTTTTGGATTCTTATAAAAAATACAAAAAAGCTGGAAAAAGCAAAAAAGAATTTCTGGAAAGAGCTGCGGAAATTCCCGGAATTTATGTACCTTCCTTCTACGATACCACTTATAAGGAAGACGGAACCATTGCCTCTTTTGTGCCTAACAATCCGCATGCAAAAGAAAAAATCGAGAAACAGGTCGTTATGGATATCACCAACACCTATTATCCGAGGAAACCTGTCGTACCTTTTATCAAAGCCACACAGGACAGGGTAACTCTGGAAGTACAAAGAGGCTGTATTCGCGGCTGTCGCTTCTGTCAGGCGGGTATGCTGTACCGCCCTACCAGGGAAAGAGATGTAAAATTTTTAAAAGATACAGCAAAAGCCATGCTGGACAGCACCGGACACGAGGAAATTTCCCTTAGTTCTCTGAGTACCAGCGATTATTCTAAACTGCAGGAATTGCTGGAATATTTGATTGACGACTGTTCTGAAAGAAAGGTGAATATTTCTCTGCCTTCTCTTCGCATTGACTCTTTTTCTCTGGACGTTATGCGTAAAGTACAGGATATCAAAAAAAGCAGCCTGACCTTTGCACCGGAAGCAGGTACTCAGAGAATGCGGGATGTGATTAACAAAGGGCTCACAGAAGAAATCATTCTGGAAGGCGCAGGCAAAGCCTTTGAAGGCGGTTGGAGTAGAGTAAAATTATACTTTATGCTGGGACTTCCCACAGAAACAGAAGAAGATATGAAAGGAATTGCTCATCTGGCCGAGTCCATTGCCAAAAGATATTATGAAATCCCAAAAGACCAGCGACACGGCAAATGCCAGATTGTAGTCAGCACTTCTTTCTTTGTGCCGAAACCTTTCACTCCATTCCAGTGGGCCGGAATGTTCCGGAAAGAGGATTATCTGGAGCGAGCAAAAATTGTCAAGGAAGAGATTAAAGCACAGTTGAATCAGAAAAGTATTAAATACAATTATCACGAAGCTGATGTAACCGTTTTAGAGGGAATTCTGGCCCGCGGTGACCGAAGAGTGGCGGACGTATTAGAAGCAACTTACCGAAAAGGTGCTATTTTTGATGCCTGGTCCGAATATTTCCGCTATGACCTCTGGATGGACGCTTTTGAAGAGGCAGGTCTTGACCCGGAATTTTATACTTTAAGAGAGCGCCCGCTGGACGAAATTTTCCCGTGGGATTTCCTGTCCATTGGAGTAACACGGAAATTCCTGGAAAAAGAATGGGAAAAAGCCCATCAGGAAGCAGTTACGCCAAACTGCAGAATGAAATGTTCCGGCTGCGGTGCGGCAGCTTACAAAGGAGGTGTCTGCATTGAAGGTTAGAGTAAAATTTGCAAAACAGGGAGCCATGAAATTTATCGGGCATCTGGATATTATGAGGTATTTTCAGAAAGCTATCCGCAGGGCGGACATTGATGTGGCGTATTCTGAAGGATTCAGTCCCCATATGATTATGTCTTTTGCTGCCCCACTGGGTGTAGGTGTGACCAGCACGGCAGAATATTTTGATATGGAAATTCAGACATCCATACCGTCCAAGGAGGCCATCAGACGACTGAATGATACTATGGCAGAAGGTATGAAAGTGCTTAGTTTCCGGCAGATACCAGACGGAAAAGCCAATGCGGCCATGGCTCTTGTGGCGGCTGCCGATTATCAGGTGAATTTCCGGGAAGGTATGGCACCCGGAGACGACTGGAAAGAAAAGGTACAGGCCTTTATGGAACAGCCGGAAATTCTGGTTGTAAAGAAAACGAAAAAGAATGAAAAAGAGGTGGACATTAAACCTTTTATTTATGACTTACATTTAGATAACGGAGGAATATTCCTTCAGCTTGCAGCCGGAAGTGTCAAAAATACCAAGCCGGAGCTGGTAATGGAAGCATTTTATCAGTTCTGCGAGAAAGAATTTGATAGTTTTTCTCTTTTGGTGCATCGCCTGGAAGTATATGCAGATAAAGGGACAGAAACGGAACGAAAACTGATTTCTCTGGAAAACCTGGGAGAAGACCTTGAGTAGGCTGATACTGACTCCCATGGAATACAAAGGCATTCCCATGCTGACGGCTGCGTTAGAAGAAAACGGGCGTATCTGTCAGATAAATCCCATGGGAATGTCAAAAAGCTGTATTCTGGGAAATATTTATATTGGAAAAGTAAAAAATCTTGCTAAAAATATTCATGCAGCTTTTGTGGAAATTGCAGAAGGCCAAATGTGCTACTACTCCTTGGATGAAAAGGAACCGCCTGTTTTTGCCAATCCCAAAAAGAATGAAGAAATCAAACCGGGAGACGAAATTGTGGTACAGGTGGCTCGGGAAGGAATAAAAAGCAAACTTCCCTATGTGACAGGCAATCTGAATTTTACCGGTCATTATCTGGTGCTCACTTCTCACAGAAAAGAACTTGGTTTTTCCGGGAAACTGACAAAAGCGGAAAAACAGCGTTTTCGGGAACTTCTGGAAAACCGCATGCCGGAAAATGCAGGTATCATTGTCAGAACCAACAGCCGGAATGCAGCTGATGAGGAGATCCTGATAGAACTGGATTTGCTGGTGCAGAGATACCAACAGGTTTTATTGAAAGGAACATCCCGGGTATGCTTTTCTCTTCTGGAAGAAAGCCTGCCGGAATATATGCAGGTTTTGCAGAACGTATACACCGAACATCTGGAAGAAATTGTGACGGATAACAAGTCCTTGTATGAAGCGGTTTCCAGTTATGCCAAAACCGCCTTTCCCGAAAACACACAAATCCGCTTGTATGAGGACAAACTCCTTCCGCTCTACAAATTGTACAGCCTGGAAAGCGCCCTGGAACATGGACTGCATGAAAAAGTCTGGCTGAAATCCGGCGGCTTTCTGGTCATTCAGCAGACCGAGGCTTTTGTGTGTATTGACGTCAATACCGGAAAGTTTACAGCAAATAAAGAAATGGAGGAAACCTTTCGAAAAATCAACCTGGAAGCGGCCGCAGAGATTGCTTTGCAGCTAAGACTCCGAAACCTGTCCGGTATCATTCTCATCGACTTTATTAACATGAAAAGCCCGAAGCATAAAAAAGAACTGATGGAAAATCTGCAGGCGTATTTAAATCGTGACCCGGTAAAAGGAACGGTGGTTGATATGACTTCCCTGAACATCGTGGAAGTAACCAGAAAAAAAGTGCGGAAGTCTCTTACAGAAGAAATGAAAGAACTGGCAAAGGAGGTTGTATCTTGAAAGAAAAGTCCCAGCTGACCACCTTGTGTTATATTGAAAACCAGGAACAGTATCTGATGCTGCACCGGGTTTCAAAGAAAAATGACGTAAACAAAGATAAATGGATTGGCGTTGGCGGCCATTTTGAAGCCAATGAGAGTCCGGAGGAGTGCCTCCTCCGGGAAGTTCACGAGGAAACCGGACTGACGCTCACTTCCTACCGTTTTCGCGGATTGGTTACCTTTCATCTGGAAAAAACAGACGGAGATTTTTCAGAAACAGAGTACATGTGCCTGTATACGGCAGATGCATACGAAGGTGAAATCACTGAATGTGAGGAAGGCGTACTGGAATGGGTGGATAAAAAAGATTTGTTCCGGTTAAATCTCTGGGAGGGGGATAAGATTTTTTTCCGTCTTCTGGAGGAAGACAGAGTTTTCTTTTCTCTCAAACTCAGCTATGTGGAAGATGAACTGAAAGAGGCGGTTTTGGATGGAAGGACACTGGATTTATGAAACTTTTCTTCTATCCAAAATAGCTCACTCTTTCATATTCATATTTTCTATAGAATCTTTTTCTGAAAAATCAGCGAATACATACTCCATTCACATACTTGCACACAATATTCTGCTCATCCCCCAGATAAATAAAACGCTCCAGCCTCTGTGAAACCTCCAGCTTCCGGGGCTGGGGCAGACTGGTGTCATCCAAGACCAGCGCATCAAACGCATACCCCGGCAAAAAACTTCCCACGTTTCCGAAAAAAGAACCTCCACCCAAAGTTCCCATATAAAAGACCTCTGGAAATGTAAGAGGCTTTGCCTCGGAATCCACCAGACGCCAACGCAGCTTAGAGCACTGCACCGCATCAGCCATGGCACGCAGAATGGAAGTGTTGCTGCCTGCCGCCATATCACTGCCCAGTCCTATTGAAACGCCCGCGCTGAGAAACTTTCGTACCGGTGCAATTCCGGAGGACAGATTGGCATTGGACTGCGGACAATGAGCCACATAAACGCCCTGCTCTTTCATCAACTGGATTTCCTCCTCGTCTACCCAAATACAGTGCGCCATCACCGCAGGATAAGTTCCGCCGAAAAGTCCTGCCTGAAAATAAGCATCGCTGTAAGATTTCGCCTTGGGACACAATTCCTTTACCCAGGCAACCTCCTGAGGATTTTCCGATAAATGAGACTGAACCGGCAAACCATATTCCTTCTGAATCGTTCTCAGCTCTGCCATCAGTTCATCACTGCAGGCCGGAATAAACCTTGGGGTCAGAATGGGCCTGGTATGTCTGTATTTTCCCTCTGTCTCCTGTAACCACCGTCTGGTTTCTGCTGCAGAACTCTGTGCGCTTGCCTCTTCCAGATTTTTTCCGCCGTTTCTGTCCATATTCACCTTGCCTGCATACGTTTCCAAACCGGATTCTTCCAACAAATCCATCAGAATTTCTGTGGCTTCTACATGAAGAGTGCCAAAGATAACGGCTCTTGTCACTGCACTTTTTTTCAGTTCCTCCACATACATGCCATATGCCCTTTGAGCGTATTCCAAATCCGCATATCGGGCCTCTTCCGGAAATGTATGGGTGTTAAGCCATTCCAAAAGTTCCAAATCCATTCCCAGCCCCCGAAAAGCATACTGGGGCGCATGGGCATGCAAATCCGTCAGTCCCGGAATCACCAGAACGTCTCCCATATCTCTCACCTCAAAAGAGGCAAACTTCTGAGGTATCTTTTCAAAAACTCCCTGGCAGACACCATCTTTACAGACTGCATAACTGTTGGGTTTTATGTGAAGTTTTTTCTTTTCATCGCTATAACAAATATGTCCTTTCAGCACAAAAGATTTTTTTCTGTCCATTCTGAGTCCTCCTGATGTTTTCTCTGCCGTCATGATAACGGTTAATTTCTTTACTGTCTCTGGAATTTTTCCCGTATCCTCTGTTCGCCTTCCAAAAGACGCTGCTGCACCGGCTGGCTGTCCCCCAGAATTTCCTTAAAGCAATTCCATTCATCTGCAAGTCCCTGTCCGTGATAAACCCGGTAAGCCCCCGCATCGCTTCCCAGTGCCATGTGCACGCCCCGGGCAAAAGCACTGCGGATATTCCGGCTTCCCGTTTCCCAGATTTTCTTCAACACCTTATCGGAAAAGCGGCCGCAGCCAATCATATTTTTTACCACTGTAATTGTAGGCACCCAGACCACATCGGACTCTGCCATCGCCTGTATGGTTTCCCCGTCCACATAATTTCCATGTTCCACGCTGTCTGCCCCGGCTTCCACCACTTCTCTTACCGCCCTAGCACCATTGGTATGAGCCATGACTGAAAATCCCTCCTCATGGGCAATATGCACCATTTCCTTTACTTCGCCAAAAGAAAGGGGTGTTTCTGTCACCGAACCATCTGTGTTAAAATCCATAATTCCCGTGGTCATAATTTTAATAAAATCTCCCCCCTGAGCACCAGCTTCTTTTACAAGGGCTGCATACTCCTTCAGATTTTCAAACCCCCGTCCCACAATTCCTCCGTAGTGCCCTTTGCGGTGAATGGCAAAAACGGGCGTTCGGTAGTCAATACCGTATTCCCCTGCCAGTTCTTTCGCTCTTTTGGAAACCTGGAGATTATCTCCGCCGTCCCGGACAAAGGAAATATTTTTCTCCTGATATGCCCTGAAATGGCTGTGAATAACTTCCTCATCTACACCGTTCTCATGCTTTCTCACAGCCTGTCTGTAATTGACCGCGTTCATAAAAATATGTGCATGGTTTTCTCCAAACATGATGTCATCTTCTTTCCTGTTTTTTTCTGAATCTTACTCATACCTCGGATTTTCATAATGATTTCCGCTATTCTTCTCTTGCCCAGCCGTAAGCGCATTTCACCGCTTTTTTCCAGCCTTTGGACTTTTTGTCCCTCTCCTCTTCTGTAATTGCAGGTGTAAAGGTTCGGTCAACACTCCAGTTTTCCATAATTTCCTCTTTGCTGTTCCAGTATCCCACAGCCAGACCAGCCAGATAAGCGGCGCCCATAGCCGTAGTTTCCACACAGACCGGACGTTTCACCGGCACCTGTATCATATCCGCCTGGGCCTGCATAAGGAAATTATTGGCGCTGGCCCCACCGTCTACCCGCAGGGAATTAATTTCCATGCCGGAATCTGCTTTCATGGCCTCAATCACATCATGCACCTGATAAGCCAGTGATTCCAGAGAAGCCCGGATAATATGGCATTTATTCACCCCACGGGTAAGTCCCACAATGGTTCCTCTTGCATATTGATCCCAATATGGCGCCCCCAGCCCGGTAAATGCCGGAACCACATAACACCCATTGGTATCTTTTACTTTCTGCGCCATATATTCGGAATCCTCTGCGGAATCAATAAGACGCAGTTCGTCCCGCAGCCACTGAATCACAGCGCCTGCCACAAATACAGAACCCTCCAAGGCATAATTCACTTTACCGTCCAATCCCCAGGCAATGGTTGTAACCAGCCCATTTTCGGAAAACACTGGTTGTTCTCCTGTATTCATCAAAAGGAAACAGCCTGTGCCGTACGTATTCTTTGCATCTCCCCTGGAAAAGCAGGCCTGTCCAAAAAGTGCGGACTGCTGGTCTCCTGCTGCTCCTCCGATAGGAATTTCGCCTCCGAAAAAACTGCTGTCCGTCACACCGTAAATACAGCTGGAAGGCTTCACATCCGGCAGCATACACCGGGGGATATCCAATTCCTTTAAAATATCCTCGTCCCATTCCAGAGTATTGATATTGTAGAGCAGCGTTCTGGAAGCATTGGAATAATCCGTCACATGGACAGCACCCTTTGTCATTTTCCATATCAGCCAGGTTTCTACGGTTCCAAAAAGCAGTTCTCCCCTTTCAGCTTTCTCCCTGGCCCCTCTCACATGGTCTAAAATCCACTTTACTTTCGTTCCGGAAAAATAGGCATCGATAATCAGTCCGGTTTTCTTCCGAAATACATCCGTGAGTCCTTTTTCTTTCAGAGAGTCACAATATTCCGAAGTCCTTCTGCACTGCCACACAATAGCATGATAAACCGGCTCTCCTGTATTTTTATCCCATACCACTGCAGTTTCTCTCTGATTGGTAATACCGATGGCCGCAATATCCTCAGCCTCTGCACCGGCTTTTTGCATTGCCTCCACAGCAACGCCCAGCTGGTTGGACCAGATTTCGTTTGCATCGTGTTCCACCCAACCCGGCTTTGGAAAATACTGGGTAAACTCCTTCTGGGCAAAGCTTACGATTTCCCCTTTTTTATTAAATAGAATGCAGCGGTTACTTGTGGTTCCCGCATCTAATGCCATTACATATTTTGCCATATCTCTTTACCTCCTGCCAGAATAAAAAAGCTGTCCAGAAAAAAAGGATTTCCTTTTATATCTGACAGCTTTTCTCGTACTCTTTTCTGCCTTGCTTATTGCTTTTGCATAACATCTATTGCTATTTTAGCGCGATTCGAAGAAAATTTCAACAAAATAAGGATTTTTTCTAATCTTTTTACACGCTAGTCAGCTGCCAAACTTTTTTTGATAAGGATAAGCCTCTCAACATAGATCTTGTAAATTTCGCGCCATATCGTCTTCTCTAATACTGCCAAATTTATATCGTTCTATTTCCTCTTATCATCACAATAAGTCAGCTTTGCGATACATTCACAATGCTCCGTCATCGGAAACAAATCCACTCCCTGTATCCATTCCACCTTCCATCTCTGCTTCACCAATATCTCCAAATCCCTCTGCAGCGTCTCCGGATTGCAGGAAATATACACCAGTTTCTTCGGCCTCATACGGCTTACCGCCTGGAGAAATTCCGGAGTGCTGCCTGCTCTGGGCGGGTCCATAAAGACCACGTCCATATGCTCTCCTCTGGTCGCCAGCTTCTGTATAAATCTTGTGGCATCCCCGCACAAAAACCGGGCATTTCCCAAATGATTTTCCTTAGCGTTTTCCACCGCGCATCGAACCGCACTCTGATTCAGTTCCACGCCCAAAACACTTTTCGCATGCTTTGCTGCAGTAAGTCCAATGGTCCCTACACCGCAGTAAGCGTCCAGAACCGTCTGTTTCCCGTTCAGCCCGGCAGCTTCGATGGCCTTCTGATATAGAATTTCCGTCTGTTTCGGATTCACCTGGTAAAAACTCGAAGGCGCGATACGAAACTTCACTCCACAAAGGGAATCCGTAATATAGCCTTTCCCATACAAAATCTTCTCCTTGTCACCCAGAACAGCACTGGTAGAACGAGGATTTATATTTTGCACAATGGTGGTAATATTAGGGCAAAGTTCGCGAATCTTCTTTACAAACGCCTTAGATCCCGGTAAAATCGGTGAAGCTGTTACCAGAACAGCCATAACTTCATCCGTCGTCAGACTGTGCCTTACTAAAACATGGCGAATCAGCCCTGTCCTTCTATCCTCATCATAAGGCTGGTATTTGCAGTCTGCTGCCGCCTTTCGCACAGCCTCTACAGCTTTATCCAAAGCCGGCTGGTGAAGAAAACACCGTTCTACCGGTATTACCCTATGGGTTCCCTGGGCATAAATTCCGCTCTGCAGCCTCTTTCCCTCTCCACGTGTAAAGGTCGAAATTACTTTATTTCGATAATGCCAGGGGTTCTCCATTCCAATCACAGGCTGCACCTTTCCGAATTTTCCAAGAAGCTTTTCCAATCTTTTCTGTTTCTTTTTTAACTGTTTTTCATAAGACAGAGACAACATACTACAGCCGCCACAGCCCATTTTTTCCAATTCACAGCTTCTCTTTTGTTCTTCCATTTTTCGTCCTCCTGTAATTGCCTCCCGGGCAGATGATTGGCTTTATTATACCATTCTCCACTTCTTTCGTCATGCTTTTTCTGATATTTTTTCATACAACAAAAAGCCCCCGTATGTCTGCTTTTCTTCTGACACACGAGGGTCTTCTTCTGTTACCTGAAAATCTTATCCGTGAATTTTAATGACACCTTTTACAATTTCCGCCTTGTTATGAATACTGTAATCCATAGCCTTCTGTACATCATCCAAATCAAATATATCCGTTACAATCCCCTTCAGATTTACCTTTCCGGAAGCCACGGCATCAATAGCCATCGGGTAAATATGACGATAACGGAACACCGTCTTAAAGGTCAGCTCCTTGTCCAGAGCGATACTCATAGGCAATGTTACTTCTCCGGTTTTACTGTATCCTACCAGCACAATGGTAGCGCCTTTCTTTGTAATCTGTATGGCCTGTCTTGTGGTAATTTCACTTCCTGCTGTTTCAATTACCAGGTCTGCGCCTTTGCCCGCAGTCAGCTCTTTTATACGGGCTGCCACGTCTTCTTTCGCACCGTTAATGACTCCGGTCGCACCTAATTCCAGGGCTTTTTCCAGACGTTTCTCCATGATATCCACTACATAAACTTCTGTCACACCTCTGGCCTTTAAAGCCATCATAGACACCAGACCAATACATCCCGCTCCCATAACTACGGCCTTCTGTCCCAGGTGCGCATCTCCCTGAATGGCTGCATGGAAACCAACAGCCAAAGGTTCAATCAAAGCACCTTCCAGTGTACTTACGTTGTCCGGCAGTTTAAAGCAAAGCCCTGCTTCGTGTGCCACATATTCCTGAAAAACTCCGTCAACCGGCGGTGTTGCAAAAAATTCCACATCCGGGCAGAGATTGTATTTACCTTCTTTGCAGAATTCACAGTGTCCACAGGTTTTTCCCGGCTCTAAGGCTACTCTGTCACCGACTTTTAAATGGGTGACATTTTTGCCCACTTCTACAACTGTGCCGCCCGGTTCATGTCCCAGCACAAAAGGCGGCTTTACAATAAAATCTCCAATAGCCCCTGATTCATAATAATGCAAGTCACTTCCACAAATACCCACATATTCCAGTTTTACCAGAACTTCATCATCCTTCGGTGTGGGAATATCACGCTCCTCAAATCCCATTTTACCAATCTCCAGCATAACCGCTGTTTTCATTTTACCTTCCATGGCTGTCCCTCCGCTTATTTTCTTTATTTGATACTTAATTAAACAGTTTTATTATGTTTTTATAGTATAGCAAAGGAACAAAAAAGTCAATAAAAAAATGGTAATTTTCTCTGCTTTACACGGTTTCCAGGAAAGATTCGATGACTCTTAATCCGGCTCCCAGAGCCGCCGCTCCCCTTTGATACCGGCAGGCTCTTACGAAAGGCATGCTCTCGCCAAACGTATTTCGCTGGTAAATTTTTTTCCAGACAGCATCCAGATACGATTCCAGATAACTGCCCACATACCCTCCCAGTACAATGTCACAGTCCAGTATCATATGAAGATTATTCACCGCTACAGCCAGTTTATCTGTGTAATCCTCCCAAAGCGCAGCACTTTTTTCTTCCCCTGCTTTCAGAGCAGAAAAGAATGCCTCCAAGTTTCCCTCTTTCGTATCAGCCAGCCTTTTTGCGGAACAGTAAACATCCAGACAGCCTTTTTTACCACAGTAGCACAACCCGCCGTCCGGAACAAGAGTCATATGTCCCGCTTCACCGCAGCGGAAATTTTTTCCCTGGGAAAGCTCTCCGTGGGCGAATACTGCACCGCCTACGGTATTACTGAGAGACAGATAGAAAAACTCTTCCCCACGGTCTGCCTGCAGGCCCTCCGCATACGCACCGGCATTGGCATCATTCAGGAAAAAACAGGCATAAGGAAAGCAGGCGCTGACCTCCTCTAAGGGCAGCCATTCCACCCCCAGCACATGGGAATAGGTAATAGCCTTCTTCTCAAAATTTACGATTCCCGGAAAAGAAATACCCAATCCCAGGAACCGAGTTCTGTCCACCTGGTTTTTATCCAAAAATCTTTCCAGATTCTGTGCCAGTTCCTGGTAATAAGCCATGCCCTTTTCATATGGCTTTGCAAATATCTGACAGTCCAGAATCTCTCCCTGCAAATTCACCAAGAGCATGCTCACATGATTTCCGATAATATCCATTCCTGCTGCAAGCCGAAAATCCGCACAAACTTTTAAAGCTTTTGCCCTCCGGCCTCCGGTAGAAGCCAGTTCCCCCACTTCCTGCAAAAGTCCTCTTTCCAAAAATTCCTTTGTATTCTGGGTCACGGTGGGAAGACTCATTTGCAGATGGTAAGCAATGTCCGGATTGGAAACAACACCTGCTTTGCGGATATAGCGAAAAATCCGGTTTCTGTTATTCTTTTTCACCTCAATATTTGTTATCTGTTTCTTTGTCATATCCTGCCTCTATGAATTATTCTATTCCATATTTGTCCTTCAAATCTTCATATCTCTCCTGCCGCATCTCGTCTGCCCTTTCCTTTGCCGCTCTGTTTGCTGCACGCATGGGAACCCAAAAAACGCCTAAGATAAGCACACCGCCTACAGCCATAAAAACCAGCCACTTCACCCCGGCCCGAATAGAAGGCTTCAGCATTTTTTTCTGAAGCTCGTTGATGTTCAGTACCTGTCCATACCGTCGTTTCCGGCAATGGGGACAGGAAAACTTCTTGGCATAATAAGAATAGTGGGGACGGTTTACAAATGCACCGTTCTGAATACGGGTTTTTGTCGTTCTCACAGATTTTGCCATAATACTTTTTGTAAATTCTCCGGCGCTTACTTCATACTCCGTTCCACATATTTCGCACTTTATATGACCGGTAAATTCTCCGTCTGCCACTACTTTTACGCCGCTTCTGAAAAACTGTACCCCGCAGAAAACCACCCAGCCAAGAAGCACGAAAAATAAGAGTACCAGCAGAATTGTTCTGATATCCATACCTTCTTCCTCCTTTTTCCCAGTATAACATCTATCTGTTTTCCTGTCATGCTTTATTTCAGTAAATTATCCAATTCTTCCAAAATCTCCAAAACAAAAACTGCCTTATGAATACACATCCGCAAAGCCCTTTTAGGTATCTCTGCTGCCTGCTTCATAAGACAGTTCCTTATTTCACACGTTCTTTATTCCCATTCAGCCGCAAACCGGTCATGCACTGCCCGCATAGCTGCTTCCGCTTCATTTTCTGCAATGACTGCGGTGATACGGATTTCCGAGGTTGTAATCATATCCGTGTTAATCCCTGCATCAGAAAGCGCCTCGAACATTTTTGCTGCCACACCGGGATTTGAGCTGACACCTGCACCGACTACGGAAACTTTTGCAACATCCTCCTCACAACTGATGTTTACAGTTCCAAGCACATCGCTGTGCTGTTTTAAAAGTTCTGCTGCCATGAGCATATCCGGTCTGGCAATGGTAAAGGTCAGTGTTTTGGTTCCGTCCTTTTCCAGAGACTGAATCATAACGTCAATGTTCATTCCGTGTTTGGCCAGCAGGTTCAAAAGGCGGAATGTGCTTTCCGGGTCATCTTTCATTCCTGCCACTGTAATTTTCGCAATATTCTTATCGGTTGCCACACCGCTTATCAGCATTTTTTCCATTTTTGTGCTCTCCTTTACCACTGTTCCTTCTGCTTCGCTCATACTGGATTTCACCACCAGCTTTACATTATATCTTCTCGCCATCTCCACGCAGCGGTTATGTAATACCTTTGCTCCAAGAGAAGCAAATTCCAGCATTTCCTCGTAAGTAACCTCTTCCATTTTTCTGGCATTTGGGACAATACGGGGGTCTGCGCTGTATACGCCGTCTACATCGGTATATATCTCACAGACGTCTGCATTCATGGCCGCTGCAAGAGCCACTGCCGTTGTATCGGAGCCGCCTCTTCCCAAAGTAGTCACATCTTCGTATTTATTAATTCCCTGAAAACCGGTAACCACTACAATTTTGTTGGAATCCAGTTCCTTGCGGATACGTTCTGTATCAATTCTCTTCAGTTTTGCATTCTGATAAGCAGAAGTCGTGTGCATCGCCACCTGCCATGCATTTAAAGAAATGGCAGGTACTCCCATCTGAAGCATGGTCATGGCCATAAGGGATACCGATACCTGTTCTCCTGTAGACAACAGCATATCCATCTCCCTTCTGGACGGCATATCCGTAATCTGCTGCGCCTGGCTGATAAGCCCGTCTGTGGTCTTTCCCATAGCCGAAAGCACCACAATCACCTGATTTCCATCTTTCCATTTCTTAATGCATCGTTCTGCTACATTTCTGATTTTTCCCAAATCTGCTACAGAACTTCCACCGAATTTCATTACTGCAAGCATAAAGTTCTTCTCCTCTGTCTGTATTTCTGAAATTCATTATAGCACTAAGAAGTGTTAAAGTCACCTGTTTCTTTTATTCATTCCGCAGTCTTTCCCGCAATTATATGCCCCTACGCTGCAATACCCTGCGCCGTCCAGTTCAAAACAAAGACCTGCGTTTAAAGCCAGGTCATCCTCCAGTACCAAAATCCGTTTCAAAACTCTGTCCTCCTCTATTGTCATTCTCAACAGATTTATTTTATCAAACTTTCTTTCCTTACAAAATCTGTAAAAGAACCATATAAAAAATTGTGCCTCCGGCAATGGACAAAAGCATTTGCCGCTTCCATAAATGCAGCACCGTCACTGCCAGCACTGCCAGTAATTCCGGTATTCCATGACTGCCGCTGATAAGAGAAACATCCTTCAGACAGTAAATCACCAGCATGCCAAAAACCGCGGAGGGCAGCACCTTCCCCAGGTACTGAATATACTTTGGCGTAGGTCGTCCTGCCGGAAACAACAGGAAGGGCAGAAATCGGGTGAGCATGGTACCGAAAACCACTGCAGCAATGGTAATTATCTGTTGTGTCAGAGTCATTTTTCCACACCTCCCTTTTCCAATGGTCTTTTCAAAAGCGTCAGCAGAAGCAGAATTCCCGCCATAGACGGAAGCATGAAGTTATCTGCCCCAAAAAGCACCAGGCACAACAGGGAAATCCCTAATCCCACAAAGGCACTGGTATGATTTTTCTCCTTCATCCACTGCTCCAGAAAAATCAATGTAAACATAGCCGTCATAACGAAATCCAGCCCCTCTGTAGGAAAGCGGATAAGAGAGCCGAAAATTCCTCCAAGGGTTGCCCCGGAAAACCAGTAAAAATAATTAAACAACGTCACAAAAAACATAAACCAGCCCTTATCTATCCCCGATGGAATCTGCGCTGTATAATTCACAGAAAATGTCTCATCACACATACCGAAAATCAGATACAGCTTCTTAAATCCTGTCCCGCGGAATTTATCCAGCATAGACATACCGTAAAAAAGGTGACGGGCATTGACCATCAAAGTCATGACAAAGGCCTGCAAAGGATGAAACGCCCCCCAACAGCAAACGAACCGTGACAAATTCCATAGAGCCTGCAAAAATCGTCAGACTCATCAGCATGGGATACCAGAAACTGAACCCGGAGACATTCATATAAATGCCATAGGTCATTCCCCAAAAGCAAAAACCCGCAAAAATAGGTATGGTATACGGAAACGCACACAGAGCCGCTTTTTTGATTTTTCCCCTGTCTTCTCCTGATTTGCTATATAAATCCCAGAGCATGCTCATGCCTCCTTGCTGTTCTCTCTGCACCGGCTCAGTACAAATTCCCGGAAGTCATTTGCTACAGGAGGCAGAAACACCCTGTCATCATGTACCAGAAACAGTTCCCTCTGGCAGTCCGGATAAGAGATGGGCAGAATCTTTACATTCAGTTTCAATAAGAAATCCATATAAGGTACAATGGCAATTCCAAAGCCATGGGCAACCAGCCCGGCAATCACCTCGTCCTCTTCTGTTTCATAAGAAATTTCCGGCTTTGCTCCAATCTGTTCATACATCTGCTCCACCACGCCCCGGATACCCGAACTTTTCGCAAAGAAAATCTGAGGATAGGAAACAGTTTCCGATAAATCAATCCTGTCCCGGCAGGCCAGGCTGTGATTTTTCGGTGTAATGAGCACCAGCTTCTGTTTCTGCACCGGCACGGCAGTAAGTCCCCGCCTGGGCGCAGGTCTGGAACAAAATGCCAAATCATGTTTTCCCGCCTCCAATTCATCCAGCAAATGCTGGGTATCCCCTGTATGAAAGGCAAACTGAATATCCCTGTGGGGGTTTTCCTGAAGAAACTCTGCTGCCAGACGGGGAATATATTCTATTCCCAGCATACGCAGAATTCCCAGACGAATCAGCCCGGCTCCTCTGGCGCTTCGCCGCAGAGATTCCATACCCGTATCCAGCGTGGACAATGTATGTTCGGCACAAGTCAGAAACTCCTCTCCATAGCGTGTCAGCGTAGTGTTTCTCCCGTTTTTTTCAAAGAGAGGAATCCCCAGTTCCTTTTCCATCTGCACAATGGCATGGCTGAGACTGGGCTGGGTAATACAAAGCTGCTCCGCTGCCCTGGTATAATGACGGACATGTGCCAGCGTAACAAAATAGCGCAAATATGACAAATTCAAAACAATTCCCTCCTTTTTCCCCCAGTATACCACGTTTCCATAGATAAAATCTATATTTTTATACAAATTATTCATTTGCTATTTTTCTTTTCACTATGTACACTGGAAAGGACGAAAATCTTCTGTCATTGTAAGAATGTTTGTATCATTAGGAGGAAAGAAAATGAAGAAACAAAACCATTCATCATCTGAAAACGAAAGGCCCGCAGAGAATAATAAATAGCCTGGGTGTTGTCCTTATGCTCCATTCCGGTGCGGGAATCTCTGCTATTTCCAGCGTACCCTTCGCTTTTTCCCAGGTACTGCCACACCTGTCTCTGGGCACATGGACTTACCTTTTTCAGGGATTTTTAGTGTTGAGTCTCATGCTTTTACAGAAAAGATTTATCCCTGAATATCTTTTCAGCTTTGTGGTCGGCTTTGTCTTCGGAGAAATGCTGGATGCGCACGAACTTTGGGTCAATATGCTTCCGATTACTTTGCTGTGTCGTATCCTTTACTTCGTAGTCAGCTATCTGCTCATCAGCTTTGGAATCGCCCTTTCCAACCGCTGTGGACTGCCTATTATCCCCACAGACCTTTTTCCCCGGGAACTTGCGCAGATTACCAAAATTGCCTATTCCAAAATCAAAATCTCCTTTGACGTCATCTGTCTGGCTGCAACAGCCGGCATGACCGGGCTTTTTCTTGGACATCTCTCAGGGCTTGGCGCCGGTACCATTCTGGCCGCCTTCACCATGGGCAAAATGGTTGGCATTATGGGCAAATGGTTGGACAGCCGCTTTTGCTTTCTCTCTTTTCTGAATCATCGAAAAAAAGTGGTATGCAGTCCCGGCAAATTCGGACATACAACTCCCTGAAACAGGTCTGTCCGGTCATCCGCTCTGCTATGAACCCCCTCTTCCATAAGGTGGTTTCTGGCAGAGACGCCCCTCTGCCTTTTTATTCTTATCTCACTTCATTTTGGGCAAGTCCATATTCCCCCAACTGTTTCCTGCACTCCTGAAAATCAGGGAAATACCGTCCTACTTCTGTCCAAAACAAAGAGGAATGGTTCATGTGCCGGCGGTGCGCCAGTTCATGTACCACCACATAGTCCAAAAGTTTTTCCGGAAGATAGTATAACTGATAATTAAAGTTTACATTTCCCTTAGAACTACAGCTTCCCCACCGTGTTTTCTGATTCCGGATGGTGATTCTGCCAACCGTAACTCCCATAACCTCACAATAATATTTTACCCGTGCGGCTATTTTCTCCTTTATCTGTTCCCGCTCCTTTGCCGTAAGCCGTGAAAATGGCGGTGCATTCGTAAACCTTCTGTAATCCTGCCTTTTCCCTGCTAACTTCCGTTTACGAAGAATCCACTCCGTATGCTTTTCTAAAAAGGTTTCTAATCCTTTGTCGGAAAGTCGGTATGGAACTCTCGCAATCACAGACGTATCCTGTCGAATTTCCAGACCAATACTCTTTCTGTCAGAGCGAATCACCTGTACGGGAATGATTCTCCCCTGCACTTCCATTTTGATTTCATTTATCTTAGATTTCTTTACCATTTTGTATATCGCTTTCTCTATGCTCTGCTGTAATCTCTGATCTTGCTAATTCCTTTTTCTTTCAGTAGTTGGTGATACAGAATGATAAGTATAAACCATTTTATACCACTGCTATCAATTATAATGAAAAGGAAAAAGCAGACAGTCACATCAAAAACTGTCTGGCACAAACTGGAAAATTCTGATTTTCCAATTTATTTTGCCAACAACTTTAAAAATCTTTTATCATTCATCTGTTCATTTGTTAAATATTCCCCGTTATAAAACAGGGCATAAGTTGTAATCGGTGTCGGTGCGTTCTGGGCTTGCTCTTTACTTTGCAAATGAATAGCTTTAAACTGTACGCCCTTTTCTTTTGCTATTTCTTCTACAATAGGAACATATTTCGCATTAAATGGGCATTGGCTGGTATAGTACAAAACATATCCCATTTCATCAATGCGAGGGTGCTTTGCACACACTTTGAATTTAGGTAACGAAGTATTTTTATCAAATGTTAAAAACCATAACTGAATACCATTATCGGCTTCATCACAAACATCAAAACCTTTGTGTTTTAAGAATTTGGGGTCAGCTAAAAATGTTTTTTTCTTTTTGGAAGATAGAATACATAACCCTTTTTTTCCTTTTATTTTACTATCTTCAATGCACGCATTTAATAAGTCTGTTGAGTATCCATGCCCCTTGAATGAACCAGCCACCCAAAGACAGTTAATATACATATAACCATCTGCAACAATAGGGTTCCAAGCGTTTTCTGCAGGAATATACTCAACAAAACACTTTCCTCGTTCTTCGCTCTTTAGGAAAACTAATCCTTCATCAAATCGTTCTTGTAGCCAAGCCTTTTTTGATGATACTTGGATATCATTGTTATTTGAAATCGCACAGCATATATGCTCTTTGTCTATATTTTCGTTGGTTACTCTAATATATTCCATAAAAACACCTCATTTCTAAATTCTTATTTGTATATTTCTTTTATATTATCATATTCTTTAACATCTAACACCAGTTATTTTGAAAAAAAGAGGGATATCACTGCTTGTATTTGCAAGTAGGTTTTGTCACTGATATTCTCTTTAGAGAAAAGGAAGTTCGATTTATAGCAATCAATAATGGTATTGACAGTGACCGTCAAGAAAGCAGTGAGTTCGCACCATTTCTGAATATTATGAATGAGTGGTTTGTCAGAGACACAAGCAAGAAAATTTCTTCCATTCTTTGGATCGATGAGGTATAATGCGGTTATGAGAAAAACCATAGAATGAGAAACAACCATAGAATGAGAAACAACCATATAGCAGAGGAGATTGTGTAGTATGAAGGAACAGAAGAAATCTTCCTGGGGAGCGGCTCTGGTGTCGTTTTTTAAGGAATATTTACTAAACTTTTCAGGTCCGGGGCATCTTGCATATGATGAAAATTTAACCCATGAAGGAAAAAGAAAGAAAAAATATATCTGGAGAGTGCTTCTGCTGTTCATTGCGGCAGTATCAGCTTTGCTCCCTTTTATAGCTTGGAATATGTTTGTTCCAGATGTGCTATGGGCAAAAATAGTTACCGTTGTGATGTGTGAAGGCTATACTGTTTTTATAGTAAGCATGGAGATTCTCGAAGTAAAGGATGAGTTAAAGGAAGATATGTTAAAAATAGGGGAATATAAAATTCCTTCCAAAGGAAGTATTTCTTTGTTTAAAGAAATTGATTTTAAGATTGTTCAAACAGATTATTCTTATACAATATTGATTTCTAAGAAACCATTAAGATGGCTTTATAAGAAGTTCCATGTTACAATCTATGGAAGACATGGAAAAGTGAAAAAGATTGAATTGGTTCGAGCAGACAAAAAATATTCTATGAAATATGAAACAATGAATGATACGGTTTTAGAAAAGTTGCGAGAAGAAAATAATAGATTTTTAAGGAAATGCTTAGGCACTCCCAGTAAAAAGAGTATGACAGGTGTCGAATATCATTATGAGTGGGGACAAATACAATCGTTCTATGATAATCGTTCTTGTCAAACAGGCATCGTAATTATGTTTTAAAATAAGGAAATTAAATCTCCACAGCTTTACTGAGCAGGAAATCTGAAAAGATCTCCTGCTTTTTTGCTCCCAAAATTGAATATGGAACTCTAAGGCACTTACTGTTTTCACTTTGAAAATGACAGGTGCTTTTTTCGTTTCAGGAAAGGAGTCACATGAATGTATTTGAAGTTGTAAAAGGAAATGTTACTGCCCGACAAGCCGCAGAAGCCCATGGCTTGAAAGTCGGTCGCACAGGCATGGCGTGCTGTCCGTTTCACTCGGATAATTCCCCCAGTATGAAGCTGGATGAACGCTATTACTGTTTTGGCTGCGGAGTGACCGGAGATGCTGTTAATCTTGCTGAAGATTTTGGTCTTAACTATGACAGCCGACAAAAGCCCCGTGTCCGCCCTCGTATTCGTAATCCGACACCGGAACAGAAATATCAAAAAGAAGAAAATCATTGTTACAAGGTGCTAACAGATTATTTTCATCTTCTTAGGGAATGGGAAAAAAACTATGCTCCCAAACAGCTTAGAGCAGAGCGAGAAAGGTAAGGTTTATAATACTGACCTTTCAAGTCCTCTGCTGTATCATGGTGCTGTTGGCTACGCCTTGTTCCTTGACCTCACTACTTCACATCACTTTAACCGTTTTCTCTTCATATTGATAATTCCATATACTAATAAGCCACCGCCTACTATACCTCCAAAAATTAAAATTAGAGTATAGACATTTGCATTAACGCAAATATTAGTTGACCAATCAGAAAAATTAGTTGAAAGAATTGTTAATTGCTTTTTATGTTCCGCAAAATATGCATACACATCATTTGTAAATGCCATCCAAATACAACTTATGATTAAAATTATTCCCGCTTTTATCCATACATTTACCGGAAGATACCTTGCTACCAAGAATATAAGCCATACTCCTGTCATAAGAATAAGTGAAACTGTATAACCAGTTCTCATTCCTTCTATATCTCCCGAATGATTGCACACTTCAAAAATCGTAAGAAAAAGCCACAAGGTATCCCATGTCAATGTAATCAACGCCTTTTTATCAGACAAAATTGGTGGCAATGTGATATTCCTAATTACCAATGGAAAAAATACAATGGACAATCCAAAAATCGTTGGTATCGTCCACAAAACAAATTCTCCCCCTCCATTCATTCGGTCTACAAAAAAGAATATAAGAAGTAACGCTATTACGCTGGCTAATATACTTTTTGTCATTCTTCTTTGTGTAGAAAGGAGTGGTACAACTGACAATGATGCTACCAACAACATAGAAGCCGTTAATACCGCAAACACTCCTAAGCCACCACCACTACTCATTGATACAATAAACGTAATCACAACTGGAACCATGAGTATTAGAGCTATCATAATTCCTGCCTTGTATGCCATATTTCTTTCTTTTTTTGCATGCCTCTCTAATATACCCTCTGCTTCATCTTTCATAACTGTATCAATCGTAGTATTTCTCAATGCTTCATATGTTTTTTTACATTTCTCGCAAGTCATTAAATGCTGTTCCACCATTTTTTTACTAGCCGAAGTACAGGCATTGTCATAATAAAGCGGAAGTAAATCTTGCACAACATCACATTCATTAAATTTATCTTTACCCATTTTCTACCATCCTTTCCTGAATTTTCAATCTTGCCCTATGATAAGTAACTCTTGCCCAGTTTTCAGTTTTTTGAAAAATCATTCCTATTTGTGAAAATGATAATTCTCCAAAAACTCTCAACTGAAATACTTCTTTATAGGGTTCTTGCAGTTCGTGAAGAATCAAATGAATTTGAAGAGCAGTATCCTTATCCTCTGTTGCTTTCTCTATATCAACAGTTGATGTTGAAACCGCTTCATCTAATTCCGATAACTTTGTGTTTTTTCGACATTCATCAATCGCAAGATGTTTTGCAATTCCACATAACCATGTAAGTTCACTAGAATTACCTTTAAATTGTTTTTTCGCCGTCATCGCCTTAAAAAATGTATTTTGAGTTATTTCTTCTGCACAAGACGGATTTCTTATGATTGTCATAACATACGAATACACTTGCATATAGTATGAATGATATAATTTTTCGTAGTCCAGAACTGCTCACCTCCTTCTTTTCATAGGTTAGTCGAAAAAAAGATAGTTTCGTTACAAATATTTTAAAATATTTGTATTTTTCTTGCAAATTTGCGATGCAGATTTTATAAAAGAAATCGGTAAAGACTTGGTAGAAAACTGGTGATCATTTGGTACGTTTTGCGCATAAAGAAACAGCGCTGATTACTTTAATCAGTACCGCTTCTTCCGTTGTTCTACACTTTTCCAAAAGATACCGAACCAATAACCCTGCATTGAAACCGGCTTTACGAACTTTGGGATAATATTTCTCATAAACTGGCAGACACTGCATTGCAAACTTTTTTCGTTCTTCTGTAATCTGAAACGTATGTTTCTCATGAATAAAATTTCCATGTTTTCTTAACATTTCTCCCCAGTCAAAACCAGTTTGATAATGTGTATTTTTAAATCTCCCATGATACATTCTTACACCTGCTTTTATGATTTTTCGTCTGTAAGATCTTACATATTCATAACCTAACAGAATAAAAAATTCTTGTCAATGAAATAAAATTTGTATTCAAAAACACACGACTTACCACTAAAGCAACGACTTTTTCAAATCAGCAATCCATGCCTTAATTGCTTTTGCTAACGTAAGCTGCTGATGAAGGACCGCCATACCTGTTGCTGGAACATCTTCCGCTTTTTCTTTCAATTTCAGATTATCTTCTAAATAGTTTAAGAGAATATCTGTATTCATTTCTATTTCATCTAAACAGTCCCGTTGCTCTTCTTTGGTCATACTCTCTAAATTCACAATGACTGCATTGAAATCTAAAAACATATGAATCGGCTTTTTAGAAAGCTCATGCATCAGTTTTTTAAACTCCGCCTTTCCACTTTCCGTTAACGAATACACTGCTTTTTCCGGCATATTTCCCTCCTTTTCCATTCGGCTGGAAATGAACCCTTTCTGTTCTAACTGAATCACTTTTTTGTAAATAGAAGGTGTGCTAATCTTTACCCATTTTGAGATGTTCCGATATTCCACCAGTTTCTGAATGTCATATGCACTTAATTCCTCTTTTTTTAACATTCCTAACACAATTAAGTCAATGGTCGCCATTTGTTTTTCCTCCTTCCATCTTGACAACTACTTTAAATTATAGTAGTATAACTTTTGCATTTCAATTACTATTTTTTATAGTAGTATATTTTATATTATATGTCAAGTGAAAGGAGTTACACGTTATGAACAATCAAAAGCAAAAAATGGAATTACTCGGAAATGCACCTATTCCAAAAGCACTCTTGGCTATGGGAATCCCAACCATGATTGGAATGCTGATTAACGCTTTGTATAATCTTGTAGATGCGTACTTTGTAAGCGGATTAGGTGAAAGCCCAATGGGGGCAATTTCTATCGTTTACCCTCTTGGACAAGTTGTTGTCGGTTTAGGATTACTATTTGGAAACGGGGCAGCATCCTACATTTCAAGACTACTGGGACAAGGGAAAGACGAACAAGCAAATAAAGTTGCAAGCACTTCTCTTTATTGCAGTTTGTCCGTAGGGACAGTTCTCATTCTTTTCTGCGTTGTATTTCTAGAGCCGATTTTAATTCTTCTCGGTGCAACCAAAAGCATTCTTCCTTACGCAATGACCTATGCAGAAATTTACATTATTTCTTGTATTTTCAATGTATTTAACGTTACCATGAACAACATTGTCACAAGCGAAGGAGCTGCTAAGACTACAATGTTCGCCCTGCTGATTGGAGCAGTCTTGAACATTGCTTTAGATCCGATTTTTATCTATACCTTTAATTTGGGTGTTTCAGGTGCAGCCATTGCAACCGCAATTTCACAGATTATATCTACTCTCGTTTACCTGTACTACCTTTTCAGCAAAAAAAGTATTTTTCGTTTCCGCTTAAAAGACTGTTCCTTTTCCAAAGAGATTTTTTCAGAAATATTCAAAATCGGAGTTCCTACGCTTGTATTTCAACTATTAACCAGTCTTTCCATTTCTCTGATTAACAACGCTGCCGGTGCTTATGGAGATGCTGCCATCGCCGGAATGGGTGTCGTCACCAGACTCGTTTCTATGGGAAGTCTGACTGTATTCGGCTTTATAAAAGGATTCCAGCCTATTGCAGGATATAGTTATGGTGCAAAGAAATACCATCGACTGCGTCAGGCAATCAAAACCTCCATTCTTTGGTCAACCATTTTTTGTATTGTTGTAGGCTTCGCATTTTTCCTCTTTCCAACACCAATCGTCTCACGGTTTACAACCGGAAATATAGAAATGATTCACATCGGAACCAGTTCCTTACGAATCAACGGTATTACTTTTATGCTCTTTGGATATTACACAGTATATTCCTCTCTTTTCCTGGCATTAGGAAAAGGAAAAGAAGGTTTCTTACTTGGGGCATGCAGACAAGGGATCTGCTTTATCCCTGTTATTCTCATTCTTCCCTCCATATGGGGATTAAATGGAATTTTATACGCACAGCCAATCGCTGATGTCCTTTCTTTTCTCATCAGTCTGTTGATGGCTCTTTCTCTTCATAAGCAGTTAAAATTATCTGAAACTCAAATAAACTAATTTATAACACCAAAAGCGGCACCACCCTGTCTGTGATTTTCTCAATGCCCTGCAATGGACGGAACGGAACGCATACGCTTCTGTCTGCACCGCTTTCTCCGTTCTGATACTACTTAAACATAACGCCCAATAATAGACAAGAAGACTTGCAAGGTTTCTGGCCTTTCAAGTCCTCTGCTGTATCATGGTTCTGTTGACTTTGTCCGTTCCGTCAAGGACTGCCCTAGGTTGTATCGGCTTCGCCTTGTTCCTTGACCTCACTACATTTTCCCTATTTCTTGACACAACAAAAGCCTGCACGAACTTTCTTCAATCCGACAGGCTCTTATTCTTTCACATACTCTATCAATTCTTCTATTCCACAATCCAAGTAACTGCACAGTTTACAAATTAGTTGTGCGTCTAATCTCTGAAATTCATTTCTGCAATAACGATTAAAGTTAGACCTCGGTATATCCAATTCCTTACAAATGGTATTCTTACTAATTCCTTTTTCTTTCAGCAGTTCCTCTATGTGAAGTTCCAAATGTCCATACTTCATTGCCTCACCTCTACATAAAAGTATATTCAATAAATCTTTATGTAGTAATTCACTATATAGTGAGGTACTATATAGTTATCCCTATAACTATGTAGAAACAGAGGTATGTCAAAATGAAAAAGAAATTGTTATTTGCCACTATTATTCTAGTCTTGCTTGCAGGTGTTCTCTATTACATTAGCTTGCCCGATTATCTTGTATTTAACAGTATGTCATTCAGCAATGGGGCTAATCGTGATACCGAACTACAAGTTATTGTATATCAATACTGCAATATTGATGAAGTGATAGCGGAAATTGAAACAGAGCATAATCAAATCAATGGAACTCCCACTACTCTTACAATCAATCTGCACCACTCTAAACTGTCTTTTCACAATGGATATAAACCATTCTATACCACTCCTATCAATTATGATTAAAAAGAGAAAAGCAGACAGTCTCATCATCAAACAAACTGTCTGCTATAAACTGGAAGTTATCTCACTCCTGTTAAGATAAAATTCATTAGCTGCTCTACATCATCAAAATCATCATAATCTCCGTTGATGCCATCTCGATGATACACAACTCCATTTTTCTCATTTCTCTCTAAACAGTCCAAAAGCTTTTCTTCTCCATATTTTTTAGCAAATAAAGTAAATGTGTATGGTTTGATTTTGCCCAATAATCCTTTCTTGCAATTTTCTTCACACTTATAACAATGTGTCAATTCTTTTTCAATTGAACATTTTTTATTCTCGCAAACATCATTATCTGGGCAACCATTTGAGCCACATCCATTACAATCAGCATTTTCTGTGCATAAGCAACACGCAAGCCCACATCTGGCAATTCCTAATTCCCTTTTCATTTGCACACCTCCGCAACTTTCAGTTTATATCGCTTCTCTCAGTCTCTATGTCCAATTAGCTTGCAAACCATTCTTTTAATTCTTACAACAATTCCTCCAACGCCTCCCAGTCTTGATAATAAGATGCCGAGAGCAAAAAATATCACTATAACAGTAGCCATATCCAAATAATTTTCGCCCATAGTTGGTCTCCTTTACAACTTCCACTTTGTATATTTCTTCTATATTACCATATTCTTTAACATCTAACACCAGTTATTTTCAGTCATGACCACCCGCTTAGCGCAACATCATAAACTTAAGAGGAAATTATTCCTATATCCGTTACTTTTTCAGATATAAGAATTATATTTATATTAAAAAAGTCCATACTTTCCCCAATGGAATTGTATGGACTTTTTTAAAAACTATTTTTTTGATTGTTTTTATATTTATTTGAAAGATTCTTTTTCCGTTCCTTTCCAGGCAGATTTCTTTGAGGCAAAATATATTCTTCCATTTCTGTTTGCAGTTTAAAAAGCAATTGTCCTCTTCTTACAGCATTTTTTTCAAGGATTAGCTTTATCATCTGTTCTTTAAACAGTCCTATGGCAATATTTTCATTTGTGTGCATAGGATATTTGCTGCCTTTTTTACGACCTCTTACAGATACCTCCTCATCGGCTTCTTTGCGTATATCCTGCAGTATATTATATACCAACACTTGTGCACGAAAATCCTGATCTACATAGATGGTTGATTTTCCTGTTACACTTTCAAACTTCATTTTATTCTTAAGTGTATGATATTTCTTCTCTATTTCCCATCTTTGATAATATAAATCCTCCAGTTGTTTCTGAGAAAATTCAAAGGGGAGATTCGTCATAAGTGTCAATTCATTTCCAGAAGGAAGCATAGAGGTCATGATTCTCGTATTCGTATACCCTTTTTCTTTCATACGCTCTAATCTCTCCGGATGCTTTTTTCTTATTTTCTCTAATCGCTGATAGGTATGCCGTAAAATAACCGTTTCGTCAGTCGATTTCATATTTCTACGCTCAAATTTATAATCATTGGAAGAAATGCGGAATAAGTAATTGATTTTTTCCGTTTCCAGAAAATCAATAAATTCCATAGATGGATATCCCCTGTCAAAAATAGCTAATACGGGCTGTTTGATATCTATATGCGTTAAGTGATGAAGATTTTTCTTGGCAAGCTCCGTTTCGCTGGTAGAAATATGTGAAATTTCAATATCCAGATAAAAATGATTCAAAATATCATACATGCCACTTACAAGCGCCCGCACCTGTCCAAGTTCTGAGTGTTGATTATTACTTTTTCCAAAACGCTCCCGGTTCTCTGGTGAATTCGGCACTTCCGCTTTACTTCCATCAATTGCCAGTAACAAAAATCCATTCCAGAGCCTTGGTTCAGAAGAATGATAGAAATCAGCCATATATTCATCATTCAGATAAGAAAAAACTTCAGGATTAAGACGCTTTCGCTGTTGTAAATACCCTTGTTTCGACATTTTCATGGAAGGAACATCCTTTTGTATAAAATAGTTTCTCAATTCTAGTGTAGTAGTAAGCCCTTTTTTGGAAAGGCAACACAGTAAGATATCTTTTAAAGGCATTTTTCTGTTTCTTGAAAAAGTATTACTGTTTATTTTTCTTGCCCGCTCTGCCAAAGCAGGATCAGACAGTTTTTCAGAAAGTTTTTGGATTCTTTCAATATAGGTACTCCTCATATGCACCCCTGCTTAAATTTTATCATAAATAAAAGAACCTGCCTATCTCAAAGCAAATTCTCTTAAGTTTATGATGTTGCGCATAGCAGGTGGTTTATTTCATTGCTGACACAGTCATGACCACCCGCTTAGCGGGTGGCATGTTCTCCCCCTATAAGGGGATATTA